>AUXO018402322.1_pt1 | contig 30445 bp, 8 predicted proteins | sample 768731 | NCBI WGS metagenome assembly AUXO01 (sample SAMN02715735, study PRJNA202380) | gut metagenome | biome: sheep rumen | host: Ovis aries | place: New Zealand: Palmerston North
ACTCCTGCCGATCCTTCTACAGAACCTGCTCCGGCTGACAGTGAGCCTGCTGCAGATAGTGAGGCTCAGGAAGAGGTTGATCGTGAGCTTCCTCTTCTAGAGGCAAATAAGTTTGGTTTCGCTAAACCTTATGAGGTTGTTCGTCTTGAAATCACTCCGAGTGCATCTCTTAAGGATGAGTATCCTTTCGCTATCGTAGTTATCGATGGTAAGGAATATGACCTCGGAATTCTTGACAATCCTATTAGATTCGTTATGAGCAAAGACCATAGAGTCGTCCTCGATTGGTGCCACGGCCAGGTCTACGAGTCATTCAGAATTGTTGTAAATCGCTAATTCAAAACAGGGAGTACTAGCTTATCTGACGGTAGGTTGGTACTCCCATTTTTAATCAAAAAAAAAATAAATTAATTAATATATGGATACTATAACAAAAATTAAGATAACAAGATGTAGTGCAACTCAAGATAGCAGACTTTTGGCAGTTGTACATCTTAATTCGTTTAGGTTTGAGAAGGGCATGCCCGTAATGGTTCCCTATAAGAAAGGTAATGGCAAAATTGATACTATGGTTGCAATTGGGCTTGCAAACGGAGTCGGACCAGATAATTATAGTATCATATCTGAGGGAGGAAAGCTTTATGTGGCAGGGGTTTATGAAGAGCTTCCTGATGTTTCCTCTCTTGTTCACAATGTTCCATATGTCTCTAAGGTAGATGGGCAGTGGAAACTAGTCACTATAAGTGATAACAATACTACAAGAATTATAGAGGACTTAGACCCAGATGAAGTAATCTATAGTCTGGGTGATGGACATAACTATTTTTATAAGGATGGGAATGTAGTAAGAGATGATAATATAGTCTCTCTTCTTGAAAATGAATTCACTCTCATTCAGAAGGGTACATTAAATCTTGAGGTAACACCAAGAGATAGAGATACCTACAAAAAAGGAACTTCTGCAAGACCGGTATTTAATATAAGTGTTTCTTCAGGTACCGGCGAGAATCTATTACCTGGAAGTACTATTACAGTAAAGAAAGGCTTGGCTACAGTTCAGGGATATATTGTAGGAGATTCTCTTGTAATTAATGAAGAAATAAACTCTACAACGGAATATACAATAACTGCATCATATGCTATCGGGGATGCTACACTCGAGGCTTCAAAGACTATTAAGGTTTGGTTTGTAGACCCAGTTTTATATGGTAATAATAGTTCCTCAGAGGCGCTATGGAATGGAAACGGTCCGCTAGTTCTATATTTTAATCTTCAGGACCAGAAATCTAGCGTTAGAATTCCACTAGATCTCATGAATGGCCGGGTCTTCGGTCATATTTATGATACTCACGGACTAGATTATATCGAGGATTATAAAACTTATGTCAGTGGGAATTATAGAGTCTATGAGAAACTTGATGCAGTAACTATAAATAATTTTAAACAATCTTTCGAGATTTAATCGAAGATTGTAAAGAATCTTGAATAAGATATAATAACAAAATATGCCAAAGAATATACATTTTGAGCAGACTGACCCAGAGCCATACTCTGGACAAGGTCAGGATGTTGATATACGTTATATGTCGAATGAATCTTCTTCAGTTACTATAAAATATGGTCATGCTGAATATTTAAGTGATGATACAGATTGGTGTAGATTTAGAGGATTTAATTCAGATATAGCTTTATCAACAGTTACAAGTAGCGCAGCGGCTAATACATCAGCAGTTATTGGTTTAGTATTACGTGCAAACCTTACTGGTGTCGCTAGATCTGTAAAATTTGATATAGGGTCTTGGGATCTTAATACAACTTCTGGGGAATATACAAATGAGGATATATGGGATACTGTAACAATAACCCAAAATCCACTTCCGGTGTGTATGGTAAAAGAAGATATGATTCTTTCTAAAGAACAACATGTCGGAAAGATTTCTGTAATTTGTGATTCTGATCATAAGACGGCTCAGTGGTCAATTAGCTCAGATGTATCTTGGATTAGAATTACTGACAGTCTTGGAACTGGAGACTCTATTAATGTAACGTCTTATACAGTTTTAGAAAATACAGAAGGAACTAGAAGAGTTGGGTATGTTAAAATTAGTGTCTCAGATGAAGTAACTTATTCGTTTAAGGTAACACAGGAGGTTTCTAGCTCTATAATTAAACCCTCTATTAGTGTATCTGGTGAAAAACTCTATATATTTGAACACTATCAAGATACAGAAGTTAAAGTTGATGTTTCAGACCCTCAAGGATGGGGATGGCTTGTTTCTGGGTATACAAAAGGTGTTATCTTTAATGGAGCACTGAATCCGAATAATAGTGATTTAGCTATTTATCAAAATATAGAGTTCAGTACACATAATGTAGATAATCTCGTAGTTACTGGCACACCAAAGAAGATGGACGGTACTGGAGATATGCAAATAAGGGTACTATTTCCTAAAAATTACACAGGACGAGCATATGATCAGACCTTAAAGCTTTTTGACACCTCAGGCGATGAGATTGACTCTATTACATTTTCTGCTTCAGATGCTGCAAAATCTGAATATCTAGTTGAAAATCCACCACAAGAGGTTATATGGCCCACGGGTTCAAAAATTACTAGTTTATCTTATTGTTCTGTTGATGTTGGAGAGCCTTGGCCTAGTCTTGTTCTACCAGAGCCAATTCCATCTAATGCAAAGAGAACCTGTCATGTTGGGGTTCTTAGTACTAGTATAATAGGTTGGTATAAAGGTAGGTTAGGAAAGCAGCCTTTAGGTCTTCGAGCGGGCGTTACGGCATTTTATACATATGCGACTAGAGAGGATGGATCAAAAACTCCATATTCATATTATCCTGCTGTTGTATGGGATAAGGATAATCTAATGCAGGATATTCAATTTGAGTCTCATAAAACTATCTCTTTATCTGCAGGAGAATCAGCCGAGGTAGCTCTTATAAAAAAGCCCGGCTGTGGAGCTAATGCATCAAATATTTTACTATCTCCCGTAAATCCTACAATGTATTCTATTGTTACTAGAGATTCTGGTGATAAAATTATTTTAACTGTAACTGCTAAGACAACTAAGGGTGGTTCTTGGATATGGGCGAATTATGGCGGTAGTTATGATTTTATAAGACTCTCTTGTGGAGGTGGAACTCAGATTAAACAAGACACCTCCATCGGCGGTTGGCTTTGGAATAATTATTTACTTGCTGATGATCTTGGCAGCTTAGCTCCAAGAGGCGGATTAACACTAGAAGAAGGAGATAGATCAGTTATTTATGATACAGCAGGCACAGCCGACGGAACTCACGTACATGGTGCTGATATGTATCATCTTGTGATTAAGGGAGATGCTGATGCAATTTCTGTAGGAGATATAGTCAGAAATCCAAACAGTTCTGAGTCTACTGCTTATATGTTTTCTGTAGAGGCCATTAAACCTGGTCTTGCATGTATAGACCTAGTTTATGATAATAATAATTCCGTAAAAAGGCATTATAGTGTTCTAGTAAAGCCATCTGGAACAACAGAAATCAAATCAATAGGTATTAAGTCATCTACAAAGAAGCTATTAAGTGGAAAAAGCTATGATATTTTCTACAATATTGTTCCTAAGACTTATAATATTTTTGATTCTTCTGGAAAGCTTAGGTCTGATGTCTCTGTGTATAGCGAGGTTGATGATCCAAATAATTGTGTAAGCTCCAAGACAGTAGTATATGATGGAAATGGAACCTATCATATAAGTATTTCCACAAATTTTAATGTTTCTGGTCAAATTGGTGTTAGGTTTGGACTTAGGGATTCTATAAATGATGCACTATCTCCAACAATGGTATTTAATGCATCTCCTAGTCTTTCCCTTCCACAACAATCAGATATTACTTTAACAGAAACTAGTCTAAGTGTAGACTATTCTTTAATAAAGTCATTAAATCTTTCTGAATACGTTTCTGCTCCAGCCGATTCCTACTATTATTTTAAGGTAGATTCCTCAAAATCCAATATAGCATATATTGGTTCTGATGGTATGACTTTGATTATTAAAAATATAGGAACCGTGGAGGCTAGACTATATGCTCATTATCAGATATCGTCTGATAGTTCTGTTTATGATAGTCCACAAGATACTGGGAAAAGCATATCTATAACTATTTCTGATGTTTCTGGCGTCGATGCTGACGCTTTAAATATTAGATTTAAAGTCAGAAGTATAGAATTTGATAGAAGTCTAGAAATATTTAGAAAATTTAATGGAAATTATTCGGACAATCAGGAACAGCTTTATAAAAAATATGGTGTCTATAATGTAAGAGACCTGATTATATATGATGATCCCGATAAGATTTTTGATAATAAGAGACTTGTTCTATCTTATGAAAATGAGCGCGGAGAAGAAATAACGACTCCTGATGTTAGTGGATATTACGTAAAGAATTGTTGGGAAGAGGGAACTTATTATGCTTGTGTCTATTATGGATATGTTTCTGGCGGAACTAAGATGATTCTTCGTGACAGAATACCAGTTAATGTTATAACTTCTAATCCTAATAGAGTTTTCTTTAGGTCTACAAATACAGAGATACTTATCCCAGATGCCACAGAATATGATTTTACTAGGTGGTACTCTCCTTCCTATTTCTGGAGAGGACATGTAATTCCTATAGATGCCAACGTATTTAGTAAGTGGGAGTGGGGCGAGTCTAGTTATCCATATAAAGCTAGAAGCGGTGAAGTATTACAGTATTGGGAATATAATCCTTCTGGTAAAACTTTGGATGAGAGGTATCGTTTTAGAATTTCTGGATATGGTCTTCAAGGTGGATATAATACACTACATACTCATTTTGTTAAAATTGCACCGCTAGGAACTCATATTCACTATCCAGACCCGGATGGAGATGTTCGTGGACTAGCTCTTCCAAAATCAATAAAGCTTAGTTCTGTAAAGAGTTGGATAGCTAAGGGCGAATGCCTGTATATAAAAGTTTCTTATACACCAGAATTAGACTTTGGTATGGGGTTCTGGTACTTTACCGTAGATGGAAAAACAGAATATGATATCCATATGGGTTTCTATGATTACGGGCAAGGTCCAAAAATTACTGCCATAGAGGTTATTGCAGCTACTAGACATGGACTTATTATTAGGGGCGGACCTCAGACTGGTTCTCATACTGTTAGAATTAGTTATAAAGAAAAGGATGGAAAGACAGTTGCTGGTACTATAACTATATCTGTGTCTGATACGTATTATACAGCACCTTCAGGAGAACTTATAATAAATGCCCAAAAGAACTCAGATGAAACTATAAAAGATAATCAAACTATATCTTTATCTGGCGGAAATATTACTGGATGGGCCACTAGTGATTGGGGAACTGTATCTGTAACTAATAGTGGCTTGGTTAGAACATATAAGCCCGGTTCTGCTACCTTATATGCAGTAACAACAGACGGCCGATTAGCCATGTTGGAATGTACGGCGCAAGAAAGACCAGAACCAGTTATTACTACTACTGTACAACAAGAAGAAAGTGAGCCTAGTGCGCCGATAGATACAACAGTACACTCGGCCACTAAAACAGATTGGGTTGTAGATATTCACTTTGAAAACACTAGTCCAGTTATTTTTGAGTCTTCTGAATCCTCACCAATCTTTAGATCTGTTCTGAGAGGGGATACGACAATTGATATTTCCCAAGTTCAATTTTATTCTTCTGATCCTGGTGTTATTTCAGTTCTACGAGAATATAATGCATCTGAAAAAACAATTGCTGCTAAGATAACTCCAGTAGGAAGAGGTAGTGCTAGGGTTTACTTTACTTATGGTGGATATTCTAATTATCTTAATGTTATAGTAAATTCTGGCGAAGAAGTTTCAAAAAGCTATAAGTTATCGTACTTAGAGAGTCGTGGAGCTACTTTAAGTCCATATGAATATACAACTATAAGATTTGGTGTTTCTGGAGATTCTATTTCTGATTCTGATATCAATCTTATTAGTTCAAGTTCAGGAATTATTGTTGAGAAAACAAATCCTTTCATATCTTCTGGAATAGCCACTATGAAGGTAACATCAACTTCAAAAATAAGTGGAACTGTTAGTGCAAGATGTGGTGATGAAGAATTAGTTTTTAGTATAGTAAATAGATATAATCTTGAATTTGAAAATATTAAAGGCTTTGTTTTAGGTAAGGGAGCTACACGAAATATCCTTCTATATCCTCTCGATAATTTAATCAGGCTTTCTGAGGTCTCTGTTACCTCTGAAAATGAAAATGTATCTATTGGAAGAATAACTGAATCTAAAGATAAAGATGGTAAGAGAGTTTTCTTAGTTCCTATTACATATCTTCAGTCAGGGCACGATACACTTATAGCCCATAGAGCAGGAGATAGGAATGACATATACTTAGAATTTGATTGTGAGGCAAAGAGTGTAAAAGCGACTTCAATCAGATTCAACACAGATTCGATAAATATAGAATTATAAACAAGTATCACACCTGAGAAACTATTATGTCTTGGGTGTGATACAATAATATATAAATATTGTGAGTGAAGAAATTATAATCCCACCGTTTAGTGAACTTTCTGGGATAGAGTTATTTCTTCCCAGCTTTACAATGGCTGGAGGGGAAGACTTAGGAAGAGAGACTAGATGCTTCCCCGGTGTTAAGTATGGTTTAGGATATAAAACTACACCAGATAACTTTACTTTGACTGATGGAGATTCTTTAAGAAGCGACTTAGTTGTTTCTTTAGATGTCATATCAGGTAATGAACTAGTGGAGTTGGTAGAAGTAAATTCTTATTCAAATCCATTTATAAAATTTAATTCAGATGTAGAGGGAGATGTTGTAGTCCAGCTATCCGTTAAAGACGCTAGTTCAGATGATGTAGTTAAGTCAAATGAACTTACCCTTTCAGTCCTTCCTTATCACGGAAAGAAAGCTGATGATAATTATTGGGCACCTAAAACACCAACAGTAGATACAACACCGGTGATTCTCAGAGAGGGGGAAGAGTTTGATTGTATGTCTAGAATAACTCTTCCTAAATATACCTATCAGGGTCATTTATTATCACATAGAGGAGAGTCCAGGTACGTTTTAGCCTCACCCTCTACTTATTATGAAAGACTCTCTGATGGAACTCTATCACGAAATCCTGTCAATAGTAGTCGATATTTCTATTCTAAACCAGATAGAATGACTATGGTTGTAAAAAAGGCAGGAGAAGGTAAGATTTCATTTACCTGGCTGACTAGATATTCTTCCGGAGAGATAAAAACTTCAAATTCAGCCTCATACAGTGCTGATATTCCAGTTACTGTTATAGATCGTGCTGAGGCCCTTGGAGATACTATGAATCTCAGGGCAAAAGTGGGAGAGGTAGAGATAGATAGGAGTACGTCCATATATTCTACATTAGACGATAAAACTAATATATATGGAGGTTCTTGGGCTTGGGCTAATATGTTCGCTTATCTAAATAGTACCTACAGCTTTAGACCAGTAAAACCTGAAGACTTCTTTGAATATGATGATCCAGAGGGTATTATTGACTTATCTCGGCTATCAATAAAATTTGAATCCGACGGAGATAATCCTCCTGTATATTCTTGGGAGGCAAATGGATCTAGTTACTTAGTGGCTGAGTATGGAACTCTTGATTCTACCAAGACTAAGACAAGAGTTAGAATTCATTTTAAGACAAAAACGTCAAATCCAAAGTATATTCCAATTCGAGATGCGGACGCTAGTTTTGTTACAGTTCATGCAGATGAACTTGATTTCTCTGAATGGAGACCAGCCAGTGACCTAATTAAGATAACACCATCTGATGCATTTCTAGAGCAGAGTGATTTTAGTCTTCTTTACACAAATAGTATAAATGATTTTATATATTTTGAAAAAAGAGGAACTAGCGGAACTATCTCTGACTATGTAGCTAGAATTGCTGGTATTGGGGATAGAAATCTTACAGCTTTTATGCACTATGAGACTCCAACAGTATATTGCGGCCTCGGTGCTATATTTACAGTAGGTCTTCCTGCCTGGGATGGATATAGATATAGGGCAGCTTGTGTTCCGAATTCTAGAACTTTTGTACCAAGTAAGTCTGTCATAAAGAAAGGAGAGTATGTTTTTGTAGATCTACAAAATACCCCTGACGAAGAATTTTCTTTAGATTCTACAGCTATCATATATAACTACATTAGATATTCTGTTAACTCAGGAGACCCTGTTAATGCAGTCGGTCTGGAAAATACCGGAGTTGCAGAGGTTATATGTGCTACTAGAAGAGGTGCCATACTTAAAGGAAAAGCTGCAGGAACAGTAAAGGTGATGTTCGGTGGCCTGGCAGACGGAAAGAATAATCAAGCTGAGACTACTATTACTGTACAAGATAGTCAATATACTGCACCTTCTGGAACTCTGTCAATTGTTGCACAGAAAAATTCAGATGGAACAGTAAAAAGTGGGCAGAATCTGTCTCTCTCTGGTGGTGGTATAGCTGGTTGGAATACTGAAAATCCTGGTGTTGCCTTGGTAAATAGAGATGGATATCTTCAGACTTTTACTTCTGGGTCTGTAACAATTTATGCAGTAACAACAGATGGTCGTCTAGTGAGTGAAACATTCAGAGCTCAAGCATCTTCTAGCGGTTCTCCTGTAACACCAGAACCAGAGCCTGAAATTGATACGACACTTCGAGAGGCACAGGATACTTCTGATTCTGTAATTTTAACTTTTGAAAATCATCTTCCAGTAATGTTTGAATCTCCCGACAGCGACCCTGTTTCCATCAATATAGTAAAAGGAAGCCATAATTTTGACCTTAGAAACGTAGCATGCATTTCAGAAAATCCTGGAGTTGCTACAATCAATGGGTATTATGACAATGGTACAGGAAATATGACCGCGGAGATAACACCAAAGGGAAAAGGAAGTACAATAGTTAGGGTTGTTTGTGGCGGTGCTGAAGATTTCCTCGAAGTTAGTGTCAATGACGGAAATGTTGCCACAACTCCTAAGCTTGAGTATAATGGTCAATATGGGGCCTCTTTAAATATATATGAATATACAGAGATAGAATTTAAAGTAGATTCTAAAGAGACATACAATAATCTAGAGTTTAGCGTTACAAATGGAAGAGAGAGTGAAATTGAAATCATGGGTGGAGGATATACGGCTTCTACTGGACTTGCTAGGATTAAAGTAGCTCTTAAGGCTCATGCTTCTGGCTATGTATATGTATCTTATGGAACAGAGAGACTCGTCTTTAGTATAGCTAATAGATTTAACCTAAGGTTTGAGGATATCAACAATTTTACACTAGGTGTCGGAGCTACTAGATACATTAAGATATTCCCTCTTGATGATACAATAAAAGTTTCTTCAGTTCGTGTATATTCGCAAAATGGTACTGTAGAAGTCTCACAGCCTATCGAAGAAACTGATAAAGATACTGGAAAGAGATATTTTCTTGTTGGAATTACCTATCGTAAGTCAGGACAGGATATACTTATAGCTCATAGGAAGGGAGATGATGATATATACTTAGACTTCAATTGTGAAACTAAGTCTATCCCTGCTAGCTCTATAAGCTTTAATACAAATTCTACTATAATAATAAAATAAAGTATGGCTTTAACAATAGGAAATACAAATCTAATTATAAGTACAGAGCCAGAATATTCAGACCAGATAATTGAATTGACGTCATCTGATACGTCTGTTATTGAGCCAGTACTTGTTTCAACATCCAGCTCTGGAATAAATCAATATGAACTACAGGCTAAAGGAGTGGGAACAGCTACTTTAACTGCAACCACGCCGGAAGGATTGACGGCAACAACTGAAGTAACTGTAGTAGAGGAGGCTTCAGAAGGGAGTCCAGATGATAGTGGAGAGGGAGGAGGTAGTGTTATTCCTACACCTGACCCAGCGCCTACTACAATTCCGGTCAGTAACATATATTTTCATGCTTCTAATTCTACGGCCCGTGTTTCAGCCCTCGGTTTCTCGCTGAATCCTGATGTTCTAATTGATATATCACAGTACATTACAGTCGAGCCTTCTGATGCTTCTGATAGGAGTTGGACATTGACTACGTCTGATTCATCAGTTTTGCAGATTTCTGGCACTACTGTTCGTACAGTTAGTAGCAGTGAGGGTTGTAATCTTACAGTAACTGCTGCCGACGGAAGTGGACAGACATCAACAGTTCTAGTAACTGTTACAGCGATGAAAGCCACTTCTATAAATTTCAACACTAGCCGACTAGAGTTGGTGACTGGTAGTACAAAAAATCTAACCGACTATCTAAAATTCACACCAGCTCTATCTATACATGATGGATATACCTTAGAGTCTTCTCAGCCTAATATTGCTAAAATAAATGGTACTTCAATTAAGGCAATAGCTCCTGGTGAAACTGTAATTACGGCTAGGGCTACTTCTGGTGTATCTGCAACAATGACTGTTGTTGTTTCTGCATCTGAATCAGATACAGATATATCATATGATGCTCCTACAGCTTTTTATATTAATTGTTCAAAGTCGTCTGTTTCTGTGGGCGAAAGTGCTACCATTAGTATAGTGAGAACACTTCCGGCTGGTTTAGACCTAGCATCTAGTGGAAATCTGGACCTAAGATTTGAGAATGCTAGATTCTATATTTCTTCAGGACCAGACGAAGATGGTACTTTTACTATCCGAGCATTAAGTAATCCTGGCGATGATATTATTAGAATGATGTGGCGGAATGATACTTCTGGTTGGATTCCGTCAGATCCAATTGAAATTACTGTTTTGGATTCTAGTTCTGGAGGCGGTTCGAGTATAGATCCTCAAATTGTATTATCCAGTGTATCTATACAGATTAATTCTTCTGGCTTAATTCCAGGAGATATGGCTCAGGCTAGTGCAAAACTATCTCCTAGCAATTATCAACCAACATCTATAGTTTGGTCATCCAGTGATACTTCTGTAATAACAATAACTAGTACAGGATTTATTAATTGTGTTGGAGAAGGAAAGGCCACAATTACAGTAGACATAGATGGAACAACAGCATCAAGAACTCTTATAGTTGGTAATGATAATGGTTCTGAAGTCAATCCGCCGGATTGGTCTGGGGATGATGAAGCTGTTAAGTTAGGGGGTACAAACGTTGCTGCCCCACTAGTTCCATTTACTGCAGCTGATACTTATGCAACTCATTATGCTAAGTATGGCAAGGGTGGATATCGTAGTGTTTCTAATATATCAGAAAGAAATGCAATCCCAGAGGCTCGTCGTGAAGAAGGTATGTTAGCTTGGGTTATTTCCGAGAATAAACTATATCAGCTTAGAAAAGGATATTGGGTAGCTGCTAATTTTGGATATGGAAGCGAAGATGGTACCAGCTCTGGCTCGGGTTCAGGGTCTGGTTCTGGTGGAGACTGTAATTGTGAGGGTCTTGAGGCTAGAGTTTCAGCTCTAGAGGCCATTCTTTTAGCACAACAGCAAGAGAAGCTTCTTAAGGACCTTAATAGCCGTCCATATACTCTTAATGTTACTTTGATAAATCCGACCCGTAGTAGTTTCGAAGTTGGTGAGAGTTTAGGAAATCTTAAGTTTAATTATTCTCTTTCTGGTCCGTCACCTGTCCCTTCAATACAGTCTCTTAAAGTAAATGGGACTACAACGTCAAATCCTAATGGGACATATACCGGCGGTACTATAGATTCTTCAGTAGTTGGAAATAAAGAGCTATATAATATCACAGTAACATACTTTGATACAAGATATGCACAACTTGATGAATGGAAAGACGCTGGTGGCAGGATGATGGAAGCTAAAGCATCAAAAAGTATTATGTTTGGTTATAAAATATACTGTGGAAAAACTACACTTGATCCAGAGAATTTTACATGGGCTAACCTTAGCCAGTCTATTATAGGAAATGCATCAATTGCTACAGGTCTTCCTGCAAAATCAAGTCCTCTCAGCTTTAGATATTCTGTATCTAGAGGTAGAGCTTGGGTTGCTTATCCTAAGGCTTGGGGACAGAGCGTTGATATTCGGGACAGTCTCGGACAATCTTATGCAACAGACTTTAGCTTTGGAGAGATTTCAGTTCCAGTAGCAGGTAATTCTGTGCCCTATTATGTATATTATCTGACAAAACCATCAAGTGTATCAGACTTTGAGTTTAACTTTTCTAAAAAATAATAAATTATGCCGCAAATAGCTGCAAATTATAAATTTACTTCAAAAGAACCTAACTTTGCCCGAGATCAGGTGCAAACTTACGAGGAACTTCTGAATTATGGTGGATGGAATACTGGTGATTCCAGATATCCTAATGAAAATCAGAAGACTGATATAGATCTCGGTCATATTGTATATGTGGTGGAAAGAAATCAGCACTATACATACGTTAAAATAACTGAGGTTGACCCAGAGACTAAAGAGCCGACGGGTGGATTCCACTATGGTTGGGCACCTCTTAGTGGCTTTGGTTCTAGTTATACAGGTGGCGAAGGTGGCGAAGAAGGTGGGGGCGAAGGAGATCCAGACGTCCCCACTCCTCTTAATGTCTATGCCTACTTCAAGAGCATGGTCTTTAAGCGTGGAAGCGTTAATGTGCCTCCGCAAAAACCTGGAAATGGATTAGCCCCTGGTGAATCTGACTTTGGCGGAACATTCTTTAATCCTGTTCCTTATGGATGGAGTGATGGAATTCCTGCAATTACTTCTGAGGGTGAGAAAGCAATCTGGATGACTACTAGAGTTTTCTCATCTGGTGGCCCCGACGATGATGCTCAGCAAGCAGAATGGACAGCTCCTAGCATTATTGCTGATACAGAATTCAGAGATTTTGAATTCTCTTCAGTAAAAGATAACCCAGGTGTTCCCCAAAAGACTAACCCTCTCGATAATACAGATTATGGTGATGGTTGGTCTAATACTGCTTCTGAAAGTACTATTTGGATGGCAATGAGGGACTGTGAATCTGGACAATACAAATCAGGAAGTTCCTGGGATATTGTAAAGATTAAGGGTGAAGATGGCGAACAGGCTCTTAAAATAAAAATCTTAGGAAAGAAAACTAGTGTAGATGAGCTTGCAGCCATTTCCGACCCACAATACCTAGATGCATATCTTGTCGGAGATGATGTTTATGTATGGGATGGTGATTCCTGGGAAAATAGTGGTCGATTCAAAGGAGAATATGATAGCACTAAAGGTTGGGCCTATCTACATATAAAATATTCAGATGATGGTCATTCCTTTACCTCTTTTGGTGGTGAAGTTCCTGGAAAATGGGTAGGTACATACTGCGATTATAATATTCAGGATAGTAGTAATTTTAATGACTACTATTGGAAACAGGTTGCTGGCGGCGATGGATTCGGTTATGAATATATTTATAAACTAACCATTGATGATCAAGCCCCAGATGTTCCAAATGACCATACTAATAATGAGGGTAAAGACTGGGAAGATTTTGACTTTATTCCAAACAACTGGACTGATAACCCTGGCGGTGTTGATTCTACTTGGAGATGGTGCTGGGTTTGTTATAGAGTTAAATTAAATGGTACCTGGAGTGAGTTTAAAGGAGCTAATGGTAAAACCGCTGAAGAAGGTGGTAAGGCTGCTCTTTATGCTCACTATGGTAAAGATGGTGAGGCTGCGTCAAGTGCTAGTAGAGATTTTATGATCTTTACTTGGACTGGTCTTAATACTAATCTTGACCCTGCCATACCATTTGTTCCCCTCAAACCAGAAGATAATGTTGCAAAGTGGAATATTTCAGAGAATACCCTTGACCTAAATCCTGACCAAACCTGGAACTGGTCTTTTGGTGGCGCTTCAGGTGTCTGGAGTGTGAATCCTGGAAATGAGCAAAATAAATATCTCTGGATGTCTACTGCTACCTTTAGCCAAGACAGAGACGGTGAGATAGTTAATCATTGGTCTGACCCTGTATGTCTAACTGGTAATGATGGTAGAAATGGAACTGATGGTATAGACACTGCTTTTGGATATCATCTTTGTGATTCTGATGCAGAATTTGCTACATTAACAGCTCCAGTTTTACAGGATACACATGAGCCTGACTCCTTTGTTCCAAGTTCTGGCTGGACAGATCACCCTCAAGGCATTAGTCCTTCTCATCCTATTGAAGCAGCTTCTGTTGGTTCCTATAATAAAGAGACTGATACTTGGTCTTATGGAACGCCTTTTATCTGGGCAAAATGGGGTGAAGATGGTATTGATGGTGATGGTATTGAGTATCTCTTCTTTGTTGCCGCTGAAGAGGATGTCGTAAAATCTGATATCTTAGATTCTGGAAATAATAAGATAGGTGAGAATGTAGAACTTAAGGTTTCTCACTGGCTTCCGACAACAAGAGAGCAGCTTGAAGAATTCTTAGGGAACGATGAAGAAAAGCTCGATACCTACTATCATGATAGGTTTAATGAGTGGGTTCCTAGTGGAACTGGTTGGACTGATGACCCTTCTGATGTTGGTCCTTTCCAGCCATATGAATTTGTTGTAATTAGAAAATATCAGTATAATAAAGACACTAAGGAAGGCAAGTGGGGATATTTCAGTGAGCCAGCTTTGTGGGCTAAATATGGTAAAGATGGTGAAGCAGGACGTAGTGTATTTACTTCCTTTGCTTTCACACGAACCATAAAAGACCTTTCAAGTGCTAAACTTTCTGGAGGTACTGTAGAACTCCCTATTCCTGAGGTAACTAAGGATGCTTCTGATAATGTCATAGATATAACTTGGACTGACTCTATTCCTTCAGATAACAATGCCCCTGTCTGGATGACTTCAAGAATTTTTGATGATTCTTTGACCGGAGAAGGAACTGGATGGAAAACACCTACTAAACTTCAAGATTCTCCTAATTTCCAAGTCGAATATACTGACGAAGAGGTTTGGAATACATCTGCCCTCCCTAGTCTTAATGATTATGTAGACTGGACTAATTTCCCTGAAGAAGGTATTGATGAACCAGCTTGGAGACTGGCCGCACAGGAGGCTACTAATGCTAAGTGGGGAGATATAGGAGAAGATCAAAATGATATAGTAGACCCTTGGTGGATGATTACTGCCAGAAGAAGTAATGGTAGGTGGTCATCTTGGGCTATACATAAGATTAAAGGTGAAAAGGGAGAGGCAGGAACTTCTATATCTGTCAAGGGCTCTTTTGATAGTTATAAAGACCTTGGTGATCTTAGTGGTGAGCCAGTCGGACAAGTCAACCATTCCGAGGTTCAGAAGGGCGACTGCTATGTTATTGGCGGTCTCTTGTGGATTTATGATGATAATTCTACAAAGTCTAGCCCATATAGTACAGAATATGTTACAGACCCTGAAGGAACTGGCCAGGCTCTTGGAGATAAATATGCTGGATTCTCATGTCAGGGTCAATTTAAAGGAGACCCAGGTGAGAGTTCCTGGATACATGTTAGATTTGCAAATGAATCTGAAGCTACCGGAGAAGAACTTCAAACCTTAATCGATAACGGCTTTGTTTGTGAATTTAATGGTATCTATATTGAACTCACTGGGTCTAGTCATCTTGGTAATGTTCCTGGAAAATATGCTGGTATTGCTATAACCCATGATGTTAATATCGCTCCTACCAATATCAATGCTTATGCTTGGTCTGAATGGAAAGGTGATGACATCTATGGAACAGAACAGATATTTACATTATCTACGGATGTACCAGAGAAGCCAACGCGTCCTAATGATGTGGATGAAAAGACTTGGAATACCCACGACTATGTTCCTTCCGGATGGTCAGATACGCCGCTATCTCCTACTCCTGACGAACATTGCTGGGTAACTACAAGAAGACTTAGCGACCCTGAAGATAAAACCTGGAAAACGCCCGTCATTTATACAAGATATGCCAAAGATGGTAATAATGGTATAGATGGCGCAGTTAACGAGTTTATCTATCATCTTGGTGAGAGAGACTTAGAGCCGGAAATTGATCTATCAAAGGCAAAGAAAGGTGCTGATACTGTAGAGTCTGAAGCTACCCTTGAGTGGTGGAGTTCGGATGATTCTAGAGATTATAGACCTTTCGATGGTGAAGGATATTGGGCTGATAACCCTCAGGGAGTTTCTGATGAAGAAGGAAAACATATAGAATATTATGCTTATCGTACTCGTGAGTATGATGATGCTAATAATAAATATGTCTGGACTTCTTGGTCTCCTGTGAAGATATGGTCAAGCTGGGGACAGAAAGGACGTGATGGTGACGGTATTGAATATATCTTTACCTTAACTAAGATCTTTAAAACTCCATCTAATCCAACTCCATATACTACAGTCGACGGTGAGCAGATTATAGACACAGAGGCAGTTGATGGAAATGGAAAATCTTGGTCTTCTTTTGATTATGCACCAACAATATCTGTTGCTTCAGACTATGACCCTGAAGATACAGACTTCATAGAGCATGAGTGGTTCGATGATCCTCAGAGTGTAAATTCCGTATGGCGTTATCAGTGGGTATCTATGAGAAGGTCCCACTCTGATGCCGAGGGAAATGCTCAGTGGTCTGAATTCACCAACCCCGTTGAGTGGAATAGATATACTGAAGACGGTAAGGATGGTAGGACTGAAGAGTTTATCTATTTCTTAAGTAAATATGATTCTAACGAAAACCCTATCGCGCCAACAATAGATTCTAGCAGAGCTCAGACTCCAGAGGGTGAAGTACTTACTGGTCTTACCTCAGAAAGTTGGCAAGAACTCGAAGATTGTGTCCCTGCTCTTGGTAATCCTGAAACATTTGGCGGTAGATGGGACCCGACCTATTACGATAAGATATATTGGAGCGATAATCCATTTAGCATATCTTTTGAATGGCCTATAGAATACCGTTCTTCTAGATTTAAGAAGGATGGTGTGTGGTCAGGGTGGACAACTCCAAGTGTTTGGTCTGCTTGGGGTCTAACTGGTCATGATGGTGATGGTGTTGAATATATCTTCACTAGAACATCTAATGCAAGTATAGTCCCTGTTCTTACTGCAGAGTCTGGTGCCTTCGATGATAATAATGAAAAGGCTTGGGAAGATGATGATTTCGTTCCTAAGACTACTATTCCTGGTACTGACCCTGTTATATCCTTAGACTGGACTGATGACCCTCAAGGTGTAACTAAAGACCTTCGCGTTGAGTGGGTATCTATACGAAAGACATTCAATGGTGTGTGGGCTACAGAGGGAGAGCATAAGAAGTGGTCTGAACCTAAGATTTGGAAGGAATACGACGAATCTATTCTTGAAGAGAGGGTTTATCACTTTGGTGGTAAAACTGAAGATCCAATTCTTAATGAATATTGGGATTTCAGAGGCAATAAGTATGAAGACAGAAAGATAAATGGATTTATACCCTCTGATGTTAGATCTGACTCTCCTACAGAAAAGCCTGAATCTTGGTATCAAGGAGATGCAGAATATGATCCAAATGGTTGGACTCCATATCCAAAGGGAATCACCTCTGAGAATCGTTATGAATATGAGGCTATCAGAAGAAAGAACCCTGAGACTGGTATTTGGGGACAGTTCGTAGGTCCTACAATATATGCTGCTTGGGGTGAAGATGGTGATTCAGTAGAGTTTGTCTTCTGGATGATATCTCAAGATCAATATGCATGGATTGAACAACAGGATGATGTTATTCCTAATGATGAAGGAACTGATGGAAACGGAAGAACTAGGATAGACAAAGAATATCTTCCCACTCTTGAGTTATTTGATAACGATTCAGATGTTACAAATAATGTATCTCTTCCTGCATACGATGATCAACCGGCGGACCCTGATACTGCTTATCCATATGTTTATTATTCTAAGAGAGAGAAGAGGAGTGGTGAGTGGCAAGCTTTCAGTCCTATTCGCCTATATACTAAATTATTTGTAGCTCCTGAATATTCTTGCACTCTTAATTTAGAGGAAGATAATCAGGGTGTTATGGTAGTAGAAGAAGGAGATACTTATAAGTCTGTTTCTAAGTTTATTTCTGTAGGACTTACCGATACTGATCTTAGATATGGCGCAAGTTCGCTGATAATTGGAAAAGTTGAAGTACAGCCTGTCAATAAAACTGTAAATGGAACCACAATTAACGCTGCCCTTGGAAATCGTGTTACTGTTTGGGAGACTGCAGATGGATCTACTAATAGCACTAGTATTGTTGTTGATGGAAATACAATTAATATTTCTGTAACCAAGAATGATACTTTCTATTTTGTATGGTTCAACTGGTCTGCATCAAATGGTCTTACGTTCAAGAAGGATAGTGAAGGAAATCCTATAGATCTTAGCTTTATTATTTATGCTTCTGGTGGTACTGCTGAAGGTTCTACAGAGAAAGTTGGATATGCTACTTATAATATTCACCCTATCAATGGAGACACTCTTTATGAATTAAGTCCTACATACGACCTATTCAAAAAGAGAAGTGGCTCATCACCATTTAACATAAGAACAATATCATCCTTCGTTTGGAAAGAGTCAAGGGCTGAAGATAAAACTATTAGGACCTGGGCTAATTCTACTGATTGGAATGAAGACCCTCTTGAAATTCACTATAGAGTTGATGATAGAGACCCTGTTGTTGTTTCAGGAACTCTTGCAGCTGACGGAACAATCTCTGGCTCTGATACTACCAGCGAAACTAATCCTTTCTCTTGGACTCTAAGTGAGCATACAAGTGAGAAGGGCGAAAAATATATATACTTTACTATAAATTTATATGAAGGTGATATAAATTTCGCTAAGGATATTGAAGATGGCATTACTATTCAGATTTATCAAGATGGTGTCTTACATGATGAAGAATTTATTCCTGTAGTTTATAACGGTAAGAAGGGTAATAGAGGTGACTACTATAAAGAAGAAACTGCCTATTATATAAGTCAGTCTGATTCAGCTCCTAGTGCACCTGATACCAATGTAGTTTTAGTAACTCCTAGTGGTACAGATAGTAATGATGCTGAGAAGTGGCTAAATGCTGCTGTATCTCCTACTGTTACCTATAGATATCTATATGCTGCAAAACGTCTCAATAGATATTATGGAGACAGTGATTCCGAACTTGGTCAAGAAGCAGACACTATTTCTGAACCAGGTACATGGGAAGCACCATTCTTATATGCATCTAGATCTGTTGGAACTCAAGGAAACGCTGGTAGAGGTATAGTTAGAAGAGCTGAATACTATAGATGGACTCTAACTAATGAAGCTCCTTCTAAAACTCCTTTAACAGACTGGACTGAAGGAAGTGTTCCAACAGCTGGTGAGAATGATAAGTATTTATGGAACTTCGAAGTAACTACTTATACTTCAGACCCTTTCACTGAAGAGACTAATGTAGAGTGCGTTGGTAATGTTTCAGAAGATGGGCGTAGTATAACTGGTCTGATTGAATATTATCTGTGGTCTGATAGAAATTCTGGAATTACTGTAGAAGGAAATACTTGGTATGTAGCTGATGCTCTTCCAGACCCTGCGGCTGGGGAGATATATCTTTGGAATTATGAAGAAATAACATATGACAAAGAACCAATGGTAGTGACAACCAACCCGATTGTTGTTTCTATCAGTGGTAAAAGTATATCTTCGGTAACCGAATATTATAAATGGACGGCAACGGAAGCAGAAAAACCTAGTAATTCAAGTACTTCTGGCTGGACTGCCAATACAATTCCTGCATCTAGTACGGTTACAAATGCTAAATATCTCTGGAATTTTGAGTCTGTTTCCTATAATTATGGAGCAGCAACAAAAACTCCTGTAGCACTTCTTACGACACTAGTAGAGGACGGTAGGGGAATAAGCGGAGTGGACGAATACTACATTTGGTGGAATTCTGGAACTACTGCTCCGACCAAAGAAGAGCCAGGCTGGTATCAAAGCAATAATCCTAATAGCCCTACAGAAACTAATAAATATCTATGGAACTATGAGGTTATTCACTTTGATAATGGTTCAGCTGATCTTGAAACAGATCCAGTACTTCTTTCACAGAATGGTACTGATGGCGCAGTCGGTAGAGGTATAAATAGTATTAAAGAATATTATTTGTGGACTGCTTCTAGTACTTTAACTACTGGTAGTACTAATGCGTCTCAGGCCTATACAGCAACTATTTCTAACCCTAACAGTCCATCTGAGAGCACATATGGTTGGGACACTAGCAATAACTCTAAGTGGTATACTAGTCCAACATATATAACAGAAGCTCAGATAGCTTCTAAGGGATATAAATACCTGTGGAACTTTGAAATACTTTCTTATACATCTGGAACCTCTACAACTAGAACAAGTCCTGCTATCATAGGAACGATTGGAGAGGATGGTAGAGGTATTGTTTCTATTACAGAATATTATCTCTGGTCTGATAAGGATAGCGTATCTCAAATTCCGGCGGTTGGAAATGATTCTTGGAAACCAGTTGATCAACTTCCTACACCTACTGGAAATCAAAAATATCTCTGGAATTATGAATCTGTTGTATATACTGATAGTGAAACTCCTGTTAACTCAACTCCTATAATCATCTCTGTAAAGGGTGATAAAGGCGATGATGGTAAGTATTCTCAGTTTGTCTACTTCAGATCTAAGAACGAGCTGGATAATACTAAACTATCTAGAGTTACTGCAGGTGATGTAACTGTCGGTAGTGGAGATAGTGCGGAGCTTCTTCCTTGTTGGAGATATGATGGTGGGCAATACATTTCTGCAAAATCTAGCGGTACCTACAAATCTGGAACTGATTTTGGGACAGTTACTGATGATCCTTCTGGCATTAGTGATGATTGGAGATATGAGTATGAGTCTATGGGTACCAATGATAATGGTAACTGGACTTTCTCTACGCCTGCACTTCATAACTACATGGCAGAAGATGGACAGCCAGGTACTACTAGGGTTGAGCTATTTAAAGTTTCAGCAAATACTACTCCGACTCTATCAAATAATGAAGCCACTAAAGATTCCCTGATTGCAGATGGATGGATGCCACTTGGTGTTGCATTAAACGCTGGACAGGAATTGGGCGTTTCCAACTATGATATTTGGATGATTTATGCTACATATGCAGCAGATGGTTCTGAAGATAGTCAAAGTAAGGTGTGGATAGGCCCAACCTTGTATAATGCAATTAGAAAGGGCGATTCTGGTCTTGCTGGTGCTGTTGTTCGTGGTCCTGTCAAATGGGAAGAGGCTCAGGTAGGAAGAAGATGGTATTCCGGTAATGAAGCAGATACTGACGGAATTAGGTGGATTGATATAGTTACTTATACTACTGGATCAGGAGATACTGCTGAAACTCATTATTATAAATGTACAACTTCACATAATCACACTGGATCTACCTCTGATATATATGTTCCTGGTAATGACCCCGATTATTGGGCTGGAGCGGACAGTGAGTTTAAGTTTATTGCAACAGATCTTCTTTTGGCTACTAATGCTAAGATTAATGTTCTTTCCAACAACGCACTTCTGTTGATGGATAATCAAGATGAAGTTGTTGGTGGTGCTAGAGGCGGAGATAGTGCAGATGATGTTATTTTCTGGGCAGGTACTGAAGAGTCAAATATGACCGCTCTTGAAAGTGCCATTCCAAGTGCACCATTCAGAGTTACTTTTGATGGATCTTTGACCTCCACTAAGGGTAATATTGCTGGTTGGGAGATTGGACCAAAGGCTCTTAGTGCTAGCTATACATATACCTCAAATGATTATTCTGGGCTAAATAACGGTCCTAAAATATCGCTAAGTACAAGTTATACTTACGTGAGCAACAAGCCAACTACCACTGATACCACAATGAATTTACGTGGCCACGGACTGGATGGAACTTCTCATGTAAATATGATGGCATATGGTGGCCAACTTCAAGATCATACTCTATCTCTCGGCCCAGCTAGTATCAGTTTTAATACGGTGTTAAGTACTAGTAACGGACAGACCGTAACAGTAGATTCAAATAGAAGTGCTAGTTTTAGCGGAACCGGTATAACTTTTGAGTCTGATACGTGGAATTCCGGCGATGTTATCTTACGATCCGATTATACTGAACAAGGAACTCGAAACCTCGATGTTGTAGATCTTAATTCTAGGGGTATAGAATTCTCTAAGTCAGTTGGATCAGTTTCATCTAGTACTGTAACCAGAAGTGCAACTATTGGTCTAGATGGCTTATATGTTTCTAACAACAGTACAACAATCTTCCAAGTAGATCCCGATTCAGATTCAGTCACACTACCAGGTAATATCAAAACAGAGCTTAGAAACTCCTATAGTGGGAGTGGTCTAGTACGTCAAACTCCAATGGTAAATGAAAGGGCTATGATTCTATCCGCTGGAGCAATATTATTTAGAATAGCTATATTGATAGACCCAAGCGAAAGTTCTACATTATTTACTAAGTCAGGAAATGAATGGTACTTTAATGGAACGGCTACTGGGGTTTCTGCAACAGAGTATCCGAATTTGACCAATGCTGATGGAGGACTGTACTATTTCTCAGGTTCTAGTGGGACTATATTCACTGGAGTGCTGACAAATACAAGCACTAATAGAAACAGCAATACTATTTACATTGAAATCTAAACCTTAATTTAATTTCTAGGGCTGGGGCGACCACATCAAACCAGCCTTAGATAAATTATACCGGAGATGTTTAAGTGGTTAAAGAAAATAATGATATCAATAATAAATGCAATCAAATCTCTTTTTGTTGGTTCTAGAGAGGTTCAAAAGGTAACTATTGGAGATACAACAGTTTATATCAAAGAAGAACCTGTCGAACCTGTTTACAATACCATTCGATTGATTAGATATGTTGCAGTACAGTATAGTTCTGGTAATAAATTAACCGCCTCTGGCTCTAATTATGCCGAGATTATAGGAACTGTAGACGTGTACAGTGAAAATCAGGAAGAGGGTGGTAGAGTGCTTGAGTCTACAGAAACTATAGTAATAGCCCCAGATTCTGCTGATTCTTCATGGTTATCTTGGGATAGCGATAAAAAGTTATATGCAGAATCAAGAGGCGGCACAGCAGGAGATGAACGGTCTGCTTATGTTGAGTGGTCTCTTCCAAATGGCTATAATTTTTACGAAGACTATATGACCTCTCCTGGAAGAGTGTCTGTATCACAAGAAGCTAATACTATCCTAACTACTGGTCCTGGAGCTATTACTGATTTTAGAATAAATGGCCAGAACACTGTCATACCAATAGAAAATACAGAACAGACGCTGTATATTTCAAGTATTTCCGGATATCGAAATATAACGTATACCTCTGGATATTCTACGACAGTAAGTATTCCTAGTTCAGGATTTATTTATACAGTTTCAGGAGGTACGGGATGGGTAACTATTAATTATAACGGAAGTATTGCCCAGAGTATATCAATCGCTGCTAATAATACTGGTTCTTCAAGAGAGGCTGTTATAGTAGTTAAAGACGGAAACTATACTTCTGTTCAATCGTCAATTAGAATTCAGCAGGGTGTTTCTTGGGAGCTTACTTTACCTTCTGGGTCAATAAATATTTCTTATAGTGCCACATCATTCTCTTTTAATGTAGTATCAACTAATAATGGTGAAGCATATCCAATAACTTCCAGTATGATTTCCTATGGGTCAAATAGAAGTAATATTTCTTTGACTGGAATTACCTCAGTTTCTGGAAGTGTTGGAACTTATAAGCTGACATTTAGTTGTTCTGCTAATAATGATACATCCAATAAAACTAGCACTATAACAATAACTAGACCAGATCATACAGAATCTCCTAGAACAATTAATGTTATTCAGGCGGCAAATGTTTCTGCACTTGAAGGAATTGATAATCAACACATAGCTGATAATAATTCTCATTGGGTTTTAGGAACTGTTACTACTGGAAGAACTGAACATTTTGGAGTTAATGGAATAAACGCCGCTAATACTGGAATAATCATAGCTTGTGATTCTCCTATTACATTAGACAAGACTATTACCATAAGTTCTATTGCAGTACAGAGACGAAATCCTAGTGTTCAAGGAATGCCAGGAGTTTCCTATACAGCAAATAATGTGGTTCAGACGATTTCTTCTGGGACAACTCTTGAAGTATCATTTGATTTTACTAGTTCAGGTGGAACTTCATATACAAAAACGTATTATGGTGCTTGGCTAGTTATTCCTAATCTACAGTGGACCCCTCAACCTTCAGGAAGCTGTTGGACTGAAACTGATGGGAAAAATACTACATTTCTTCCTGTAGCTACCACACAGGTTAACTCCGTTGGAACTATAACTATATCGTAAGATGTTTAAGTGGTTAAAGAAAATAATGATATCAATAATAAATGCAATCAAATCTCTTTTTGTTGGTTCTAGAGAGGTTAAGAGAGTAACACTAGGGAATACTGTAGTCTATGAGTCTGGAGATACATATGTATTTACTGGATTTCGTTTGTCGTACAGTGAAGGGACAAATCTCTATGCTTCTGGTTCTAACTATGCAGAGCTTCTAGGAACCCGGCAGATTTATCGCAATGGTACAGTAATAGGAACTGATGAGGTTGCCCTGACTCCGCAGATAGGGTCATCTAGTTTTTTATATGCTGAGGGAACTAAAATAAAGGCGCCTTCACGGGGAACAACAGTTGGGTCAATACGGTCTGATTGGGTTTCTGGAACATATGACTTGGGAAACGGACAAACCTATACTACGGATGCAAGTGCAAAGGTTGAACAGCAAGCAAATTATCAAACAGCTGTACCTGGTGGAATTAACTTATTTACTGTTGAAGGGTTCTATGTAGAGGGAAACTGTGAAATTGGGGAAGAAACTATAACCGTTAATGAAGCGGGCCTCTTAAACAGACATTATGAAGTAGAGGGATATGGCGGTTGGTCATATACTTCAGGAGCTTCGAATTCTTATGGAAGAAATATAACTTGGGTCGTTGAGGGAGTTGATTCTAGTGATAATATTGTTAATTGGATCTCTGTTGATACCGCCAATGAATATGTAAGTATCAATTCTTGGGGTAGCGGTAGTGTAGGGTCATCGAGATCTGCATACATAAAAGTCTATGACCAAGCATTCTCTAACCAAGTTTGGGCTAAGATTCCAGTTCTTCAAGAGATTAGTTCTTGGACCCTTACTTTCAACCCAAGTGGTACTACAAAATCCTACTCAATTGGTGCATCAGATACCTCATTCTCTATATCAGTTTTGCCCAAAAAGAATGGAACTCTTATAACTAGCAGTATGTTAGATCAGCTTACTGCATCTGTTAGTTATAGCTCTACTATAGGAAATGTTACCTTGACCAATAAAACTCTAGGCTATTCTTCGGCTACACTACGGTTCTCTTGTAGTGCAAATACCGTTCAAAGTACTAAAACTGCTACAATTACTATTTCTCTTGGCGATAAATCTATAGTTGCAACTGTAACCCAAGATAAATACGTACCAATGCCTAGTTTCTTTAATCAGGCAATTCAGGCTGACCACAATTCAAAATGGTGGATAGGGACTGTCAATTATAATGGAACTTCTAAGGGAATATATATCTACTGTGAAGATGAAATAACAGAGGAGACGAGGGTTTCTATTGCTTTATCTTGGAAGGGTGAGAAATTTGGAACTACATATGATTGTGAAGAGCAAGGTATAGAAAATACTATACAGCCTCATAGTTCTTTTAATATAGGTGGATCATCTAAACCTGGATATTGGTTAGTTTCAGCAGATGCAGGGGAAACGATAGATTCTAGTTTTACAATCACTGAGTTTGATGAGGATACTGGTATGCTGTATATATTTTAAAGAAATATAATTATGTCATTAAAAATAGGAACTAATTTTGATTATCAGGGACATGATTTCCTTGATAAACGACAGGGACTTCCTAAATCACTTGCAGACCTGAGAAACTGGGATATCTTAGTTCCTCTTGGTTTTGAAGCATGTGTAGATGGAGAGTGGTATACGTGGAAGGGCCTAGACTATATGAATCCTGAAACTGGGCACTGGGAGAAGAGAGGATATGGCCAAGGAACTGACTATTCTGAAGCCATTAATAAGCTCATGGCTAAAGTATTTCCGGCTTCATTTTCAGTCAGTGGAGGCGGCCAGTATGAAAAGGGACAATCGGTAAGCCCTAGAGTTACTTGGTCGCTAACAAAAGAGGGTGCTTCTGTTCCGATTGATGCAGTATGGATTAATAATATAGCACTTGCAGACCCTAATGTTACTACCTACACACCTGGATCAATAACCACTACAACAACCTATAATGTCAGAGTTAGGTCATCAGAGGGTACAGAGTTTTCAGATTACGCTCGATATCTATTCTCTTTAAAACGTTATTGGGGCGTTACTAGTGATCCAAATGCAACTCCTTCTCTGCCTAACTTAAGCTCAGAATTTGCTAGTGATTGGAAAAAAGAAGCTACGACTTTTGACTGTAGCGGAGGTAAGTATCCGATGTATATTCTTCCAGCAGGTCTCTATAGTGAATCTACTTTTCAGATTTGGGTTGGTGGTCTTCGGAATACTGACTTTAATACATACAGAGAAAGCCTAAAAAATGCATCTGGAAGTACCGATGAATATGTTATAATTACACTTGGAACACGACAGACAGGCGTTCTAAGTATTTCATTTAAACAAAACTAATATACGAAGAGGAGGAAGGGATTATGTCATGTAGTCTCTTCCTTTTCTTTAAAATAATAAACCAAATATGGCACAACTTAGAGGAACAAATGTAGCTGCTCCTATTCTTCCTTTTTCCGATGGTGATAAGTTTCCGACTCATCTTCCTAAATATGGAAAAGGTGGATATCGAAGTGTAGCTGATATTACCGAGAGAGATTCAATTCCGACCGAAAGACAAGAAGAGGGTATGCTTGTTTGGGTTATCTCGGAATCTACCCTCTATCAACTTCGGTCGGGAGAATGGAAGGAGTTTAAAATTTCTTCTTCGGCCGAGGGTGGAGACAGTGGAGGTTCTGGTTCCCAACATATACCAACCACTGTAGCTGAACTTTCTGATTCGGCCGACTACCTTAAAGTTTCCGACTATGAAGCGACCGAGGAAGAACAAGAGGGACGTATTTCAGAATTATCCACGAGAGTAGGGGCCTTAGAATCTAGTAGTCCTGATGGTGGAGAAGGTTATCAATTCCAAAGCCTCTCTGACATTCCCTCTGACTATCCTGGAAATTTTGTTTATATAGATGACAAAAAGACGTTCTATGTAAAATCCGAGGAAGGGGAATGGAAACCTATTGAAACTAAAGCTAATATAGAATCTAGGGGCGGAATTCCTATCTACACTGAAGCACAGGTAGCTCAGATGGAAGAAGTTCCTGAAGATTATATTTCTATCCGAGACGAGGGAGAGCTTAAGGTTATTCCTGAAGATGGGAATAAAAATTACGTTGATATCCTATTCTCGGCTATCAGAAGTCTTCAATCAGAGGTAGCAAAACTCAGGAACTCAATGAAATATGGTCTTTATTCTTACCAAGGGAAAGATACTGCAATGTCAAGGGTTATGGATTCTTATTCTGAAGTCCCTGAAGAAGAACCTTTATGGGCTACAGAAGAAAGTGACTTAAGTCCTATTGATGGAGCAGGGACTGAGCTTGGAAATAAAAACTTCCTAGAGCCCTCTTCCGGTGTAGAAGTCTTGGCTGAGGATGCTCTTCGTATTTCTGAAGCTTCCTGGTTAGACCCTCTTGATGTATTATCCGGTGTAGAAGACCCAAAACTTTATTTCTACTTTACAACATCAAGTCCTTCCATAACCTTTACCCTAGACCCTTCTCTAGAATTATCACTGTCTTCTCTCGGCGTTCCAAAGAGCTCAAGGTATAATATCCTAGTAGTAATCTCAAGAAAAGTCAAGGAAGCCGGTGATAACTTCATTTGGGTTTCTATTTCAAACTATGCAACTGGGGTTACCACAAATGAAGGGTATTGGAATCCTGGAACTAATAGACTGACAACAAATAAAACATCACTCTCTGAAGCCTATAGTGTTTCTGAAATTAAATTCTCTGACTTAGACTTATTTAAATTTAATATCTACAGTAAGTATCAAGATTTCGGAAATACTATCCTTCCTTCTGGTCCTAGTGATGAAGACTATAAATATCGGGTAGCACATATAACAATTAGGTCCGTTGAGAATTATTCAGACCTCGATGAAATTAAAGACCAGCTACCAAAGAATGAACTTATATATAACGAAGAAAATGGGTACCTCTATATCAAACTGGGAAATGGTAAAGTTAAAAGAATTTCCGGTGGTGGTAGTGGAACCGATGATGAAACAACACCTAGTGGTATGGAAAAACAAGAAATTATAGAATGGCTTGCCCAAAATGGAATTATAGTATCCGATGAGGGTGGAGATTTAGTACTTGGTCCTGTTGCAGATATTACCTTTGTCCATCAAGGAACAGGCAAGAAGTTTAAGTTTGAGACAGACGCAGAGGGTAATCTTCATGCCACTGAACTATCTGAGGATTCTTATGAAGGCCAGGGCGGTATTCTAAGTGTTAATAGCTTTGACCCTGACAATACTGAAATGAGTATCCGCGGTTTTGTGGGAACACTTGGAGATAAAAAACTTGCAAAAGCTGGTAAACCTGTTGCCATTGATAAAGACCATGGATTATACAGTGATCGTGTTAAAATTGGTGCTATCTATGCTCCTAATGCAAGTCTAACTACACACGGATGCTCACATGCTTTTATCGAGCTTGAAAATACATCCGACCAAGATTTTCTCTTAGATGGTTGCTACTTACATTATGCTACCGGAACTAGTGGAAATGGAGCTGCGGCAGATATTCGGACCTATCACCTTGCCCTAGAAGGAAAAATTCCTGGTGGTGGAACATATCTAGTCCGTGGTAAACAATATACTTCTCCGACCCAAGCCAATTGCTTCATCAATGTTGCAACCTTTGATAAAGAATGGTATATTGGGGAAGGAGAGCTTATAGACCTGACTCCTGCTTCAAGCAATACCTATCTCTTAACCTATGGACTTCCAGAACTAGATTGGAAGACTGTGATGTGGGCGGCTAATACTGATGCTTCTACTGTAAAGAAAGCACCGTGGGTATATGATTCACACTACATTGATAGCGTATCCATTGGAACTCCTGTCTATAACGGTGATTCTAATGCTAACTCTACATGGAATCCATATAAGAAAAAAGATACTATCAATGCCTCTGCCTATTATGCTATCAAAGCTTTTGACTGTATCTATAAAAATACTTTTGAACTAGAGCCAGCCAAGCAAGGATATCAAAGTGCTGGAACTATAGACTCTAGCCGTGTTCGTGGTGTAACTGCCGGAGACTATCAATATCTTAGAGTTAATAGTGACGTTATAGAATTTCCAAAAGCACCAGAGACGTTCCCCGTAAACAGATATACACCTAAAGCATCCTTTGAACATAAAAATGTATGTACTGATAAATCAAAGCTAGATATGGGTAAGCCTAATATGGTAACTTGTAGCTTTGGTATTAATATACATACTACCAGATGCTTTAACTGGATATCCGCCGGAGAATTTGATGAATTTATCTGGCTTCGTCCAAAAGGTTCTGAGACTTGGGTAAGTAGATTTGAATCTTACAAGGCAGGAGCTGAATCTGACAAACCTGGAGATATGGTCAAAGTCAGTTTCCCTGACGAACTTAAAGCGGCTGCATATAATAGACTAACTGGTACTTTTCCAGCGGACGGAACTCATTATACTTCACATAAATGTATAATTAAAGTTCTTCCTGAAGCTCCGGCTGACGGTCCAATTGAGTATGAATATGTTGTAGGTAGAGCTGACAAGAATAAGAACCCTGACCCTAATCATACTGGCGATGTTCAAACATTCACACTATATCCGAAGTCTTGGAAACCTAGAATTTTCCAGACCACAGACCAGCAGGGATTCCATTGGATTGAGTATCAGGCATGGGCTGCGGCGGCTGAAGAAGTGAATAAGCTTATCAACAGTGAACTCGAGGATGGTGAAGAGATTATTCCTATCCTAGTTAATACTGGTGATATGACCCAGAATGGAACTAGAATCAATGAATGGCTTGACTACTATAATGCTGGTAAGTGTCTTTTCAATCACCTAGAGCAGATGAATGTAGTTGGAAATAATGACCTTGTCGGAACTAATCCTGAGATTCTTGGAACAGGTGACGACCAAGGAAAATCCAATGGCCACTATTTCCATGTATTCTATTGCTATGAGGTAGACCCTGAGATTAATCCTATAATTCCTTCCTCCGACGGAACCCAAGTTAAATACATTCCTAGTTTCTATTACTTTGAAAATGAAGC
>AUXO012846236.1_pt1 | contig 30443 bp, 14 predicted proteins | sample 768731 | NCBI WGS metagenome assembly AUXO01 (sample SAMN02715735, study PRJNA202380) | gut metagenome | biome: sheep rumen | host: Ovis aries | place: New Zealand: Palmerston North
TAAGCACGTGCATTGAGAGAGAAACCACCAACAAAGTCGGGATTGACATTGCCAATAGTGGTAATATCCTTAGCATCTACCGCACCGTCTTCATTTACATCTTGCAGTTTCATAGAACCTGGGCGAATAGTACCGATAACAGATGAACAATCAACTACACCTTCCTTGCGTATCCATTCCTTCTTTGCTTCATCATAGCCAGTGAAGTCGGAAATTTCGTATCGTCCACCATGTTTGTAACCAACGATTTCACCAACGGCGTGACCAACGGCAATGCGGTAGTCGTTACCGATTTCGGTAGAACCCCAGTTAGAGTTGGTCTCAAAGTCATTGATACCCAATTCCTTGATTTCGTTCTTGTTGTAACCGATGTTACCAGTGAAGTCGATACCCCAGTCTTTCTTATTGACAATGTGGTAAGTCAAAGAAACTTCAAAACCCGTGTTTTGGGTCTTACCCAAGTTACGATACTGTGTGTCATAACCAGAACCTGATGTTGGGAACTCAATCAACAGGTCTTTCGTGGTGTTGATGTAACCTTCAATGCTACCATTCAACTTACCACCAAAGAGTGTGAAGTCTAAACCAAGGTTACGAGTAATCGTAGTCTCCCATTTCAAGTCGGGATTTGCCATTACCTTAGAAGGAGCCCAGTAAGTGGAAATACCATTCACCCAAGAAGTAGCTTTAGGGCTGTACTCTTGAACGAGCTGACCTACAGGAATGTTGTTGTTACCAGCTGTACCGTAGCTGAGACGGAGCTTCAAGTCGTCAAGCCATTTCTGTGTACCTTTCATGAAAGGCTCAGAAGAGATACGCCAAGCAATAGCTGCTGAGGGGAAGTAACCCCAACGGTTAGACTTAGAGAACTTAGAGCTACCGTCGGCACGGAACGTAGCACTCAACAAGTATTTGTCTTGGAAGTTATAGTTGGCACGACCGAACCAAGAAAGCAACTTGTCATCGGCACTATAGAAGTCTTCTATAGTATAAGGAATACCCTGAGCTGTCAATTTCCAAGCTGTCTCTGCATCATAGTCGGTTGGGAAGCCGTGAACCTCATCGGTGATGGCATGTTTCTTGGTAATCACATACTCATGACCAGCCAACAGGTTCAGAGAGTGAGGACTGTCCTTTCCGAAAATATTCTTGAAATCGTAGCTTACCGTATTGGTGTTGCGGAAACGATGACGCATGGTGTTTACGTTGCGGATAGCTGGCTTACCCAGATTCTCCTTGGCAGGAACATTCTTGATGTAATAAGCGGAAGCTCCCCAGAAACGCTGAGAGTACTCATCGTAAGTGTCATAGCCAAACTCGGTCTTCAATTTCAAATCCTTGTAAACTTCCCATCCGAAAGAACCAGCCAAGTTCAGGTTACGACGCTTTTTCTTTTGGTCGTTGTCCTTGGCGGTGGTAATGGGATCATAGAAACTTGAGCCTTCCAACTCGTCTGTACCGTCAATGCCTTTCATGGGCAGTGGGGTATAAAGTACGGCATAACGCAAGCGGCGGTCTGTATCGTAAGCACCGGCTGCCTCGTTAGCACCACCACCGAAGATAGAAGTATTCGCATAACGAGCTTGGAAGTCGAGGGTGGTCTTCTTTGAAGGCTTGGTGTTCAATTTCAAAGAGAAGTTGTCACGCTTGAAAGAAGAACCGTACATGATGGCCTTATCGTTCATGTGAGCGTAGCTGAACGCATACTTGATGTTTTCAGAACCACCATTGATGTTGATGTTGTGGTTAAAGGTGTGGCCTGTACGACCGTATGCAAGGTCTTGCCAGTCGTTGCCCTCAACGCCTTGGTAGAGGTCCAAATCCTGATAGTTACCAAACTTATCAGTATAATGGTTAATCTTGCTGGCGTCACCGTTGTTATACAACAGTGCATACTCATATTGCCACTTAGCATACTCGTATGTGTCTAACACATCGTATGTCTTGGCAATCTTCTTCCAGCTGTAATAAGCATTGTAACTCACCTTAACCTTACCTTCCTTACCACTCTTCGTGGTTACCAAGATTACACCGTTAGCACCACGGCTACCGTAGATAGCGGTAGAAGAAGCGTCTTTCAACACGGTGATATCTTCAATGTCGTTGGCAGGAATGTCGCTGATACCATCCACGGGGAATCCGTCAACGATATACAGAGGGTCATTGGTCTGTGTGATAGAACCACCACCACGCACGCGAATCTTCACCTCTGCGTCAGGAGAACCTTCGGTGGTTGTTACCTGCACACCAGCCATCTTACCAGTCAGTGCCTCAGAGGCATTGGCAACGGGAACGGCTTGCAGCACTTCGCTGTTTACCGTGGCAACAGAACCGGTCAAGTCCTTTTTCTTCACCGTACCATAACCAATGACTACGACATCGTTCAAACTTGTAGCCTCGTCTTCAAGAACCACATTCACACTACTCTTTCCGGCAACGTCAATCGTCTGTGTCTTCATACCCACGTATGAAACCACAATCTTCTTGCTATTGCCCTTGAGACTCAAAGAGAAGTTACCGTCAATATCAGTCACCGTACCGTTGCCCGTAGTACCCTGTTCCAGGATAGTAGCTCCGATAATAGGCTCACCGATATTGTCTGCAACATTTCCCTTAATCGTCTGCGCTGATATGGTTCCCGCAAAAAACAGGCACAGTGTCATCAGCGCCATTCGAAATTTCTTCAAATTACCAGACATACATTCATTTTTAGATTAATAAATAGATTATTTTGCAAAATTAAGAAATTTTAAACGATAAAACAAATAACTACTTGGTTTTTTGCCATATAGCCAAATAAATTCAAGGTTTTTACGTGATACGATTACACTTTTAGCCTCGTATGATGTCTCTACATTTCTCTAAGATTCCTATCAGTTGATCTACCGTCTCTGCCCTGAGCATGTCTATACGTGTTGACCTGAAATTAGGAATACCCTTGAAGATAGGCGAGGCAGCCAGATGCCTGCGTGTATGCAAGATTCCACGATATTCGTCAATGCGCTCAACGTTGATGCGCAATTGTTCTTCCAAGATGTCTATCTTGTCGTCTGTGGTCAACGAGTCTGCCGATCCTTCTTCGCCTCTTTCAATATAGTCTTTCATTTCCTTGAAGACCCAAGGTCTTCCAAAGGTCGCCCTTCCTACCATCACTGCATCTACTCCATATCGGTCAAAGGCTTGCTTTGCCTCTTCAGGAGAGGTAATGTCGCCATTGCCGATAATGGGAATATGCATTCGGGGATTGTTCTTCACCTCTCCTATCAATGTCCAATCGGCTTCACCCGTGTACATCTGCGAACGAGTTCTGCCATGAATGGTCAAGGCTTGAATGCCACAATCTTGCAATTGCTCGGCAAGCTCCACGATAATCAGGTTGTTCGCGTCCCATCCCAAACGGGTCTTCGCGGTTACGGGAGTATGGACTGCCTTGACCACCTCACGGGTAATCTCCAGCATCAAGGGAATGTTTCGCAGCATTCCCGCTCCCGCTCCCTTACCGGCAACCTTCTTCACGGGACAACCAAAGTTGAGGTCGATAATATCAGGGTGGGCTTGCTCCACAATCTTGGCAGCCTCTACCATCGACTCCACATCTCTCCCGTAAATCTGGATTCCCACCGGGCGTTCCTCATCGCTGATAGTAAGCTTGTTCATGGTTGACTGGATGGAACGCACCAATGCCTCGGCACTTACAAACTCCGTGTAAACCATTGCCGCACCATATCGCTTGCACAACTTGCGAAAGCCGATGTCGGTAACATCCTCCATAGGAGCGAGGAAGAGCGGATATTTCCCGAATGCTACGTTGCCTATATTCATCAATAAACTAAGGTGTATGTAATTGATTGACCATTCTTATCCTTGACGGTCATGGTCTTTACGGAACCGTCGGCATTGGCGGTTGTTTCCACCTGATAAGAATTATACCTGCCCTTAGCTTCGGAAATGACACTCGTGAATCGTGCCATCCTAAACATGGAAAGCAACATATACGGATTACAATTGTCAACACCCTCCAACAATTGGTTTACGTCTAAATTTGTCGCGCAATTGTTTACACTTCCGAAAGATAGTGTATAGGTCTCGTAAACATAATGATTATCCGAATAATGATGGTATATAGCCATGCTATCTGCCACATGTGCCGCATCTATCGTCAAAGAGCCTTTTCCGTTGTAGTAAATTCCATATTGCGTATAGAAAGGTCCGCATTGGTCGAGTAGCTTGAAGGCATTCTCGAAAGAGACGGGATAGACCTCGTTCATATAGAACGGACGGTATTCCACGATGTGACTGATAACCGCCGATTTACTGAGGCTTCCATTCACATGGCATTGCATCGTACCGTTGGTATTGGTCAAGTTAGACAAGCAGTAAGGATCATAAAACACATTTTTCACTCCGTTGAAGCTAAGTGCATGATAGACACCTTCCTGCACTACGTTGTTCACGGTATAGGTGGTGTCCTTATAATGAAACTTACTTATTTCGCTGACCGTTACCTTTCTCTCTTCATCAATATAGGACAGGTTTAAGGTACGCTCAGTTTGCTCACCTTTTATCGAAAGCGTCAATGGGCGCGACTGAGCATCGTATGAAACGTTGATCTCACTACCATCAGAGCCCTTGATACTTTTCACTAAGGGTGAGCTACCCAACGACCCGTCTATCCTACTGGCATATTGCTGATAGGAAAAAGAGGAATAAGCCCTGTCGGGATCTTCAGAATCAGTAATACGGAAAACGGTCATACGCGCACTTCCTGTCTTGTTGGGGGTAATGCTGACCCCATAACGACAAATCATGTTTGCCTTTCCGCTCATTTCTCCCTTGATGGTAATCCATGAACCATCGCCTTGGTGGGTGGTAATACGCCACGGACAATTACTGGCAAACACCAAACTGTCTTCAACCTGGTTGGCATAAAGGCACGAAAGAGCCATGTTGCCCGTTACTGGCTTGTTGATGGAAATGACGTATTGTTTCAATGGTTCTGCCTTTTCACATGCTGCCATCAGCAGACTTATTCCAAGGCAAACAAATAATGACTTAAAGACTTTCATATTGTTTTATTTTACTATTTTCATACTTCTTACTTGTCCGTTGGAAAGCACTTCCTTTCTGATATAGATACCTGATGAAACGGGAGCTTGAGTACCCAAACAACTGCCGTTAACATGGTAATACCTTACTTCAGAAACACTTCCTTTCTCTGTATCTCTTGCACTTATATCTGTCAAAATATTTTCAACATCTGGAACAATGACTGGCTCTATTCCCTCACGAGTGGGAACCACGGGGTTAATCTTACCGTCTGCATCAAACGTAAGCTTGTCTATACATACTTCACGATGAATGCCCGGACCATTGTTCAAGTAGTTTTTATTGATGCGGTGATAAACGATGTACCAATCATCCGTACCAGGAACATTCACGATAGAATTATGCCCCGTACCGTAAATCTTGTCATTGGGTTTCTGGATAATGACAATGGGCTGATTTGCAACCTTGATGGGGCCTGTGGGCGAGTTGCTCGTACCGTAAGCCACATGATAATTGGCTGCTCCCGTATCGTCAACGCTCCAAAGGAAATAATAGATGCCGTTGCGATAGAACACGTATGTGCCTTCACGATAGGCATAATCAGACAAGGAACCTCCCACTGGGGTGATGTTGTATTCCTCTCCTTCCACGTTCATCATATCCTCACTGAGTAGGCGATAGCACATCTTTCCGTTTCCATAATACAGATATGATTGTCCACTGACTGGATCGGTAAAGACATCAGAGTCGATCATCTGCCCAGCAGAAGAGCTGGTAAACAAAGGTGTTGACTTTGCCGTGAACGGACCCGTGGGATTCTCTGATGAAGCCACACCTAACGTCTTCTTGCCCAATGACTTATTTTGCCCACTGAAATAGAAGAAATATTTCCATTTGCCATTTATCCATTTCTCCTCGATACATGGAGCCCACGCATTACCCGTTGACCAAGCCACATTACCACCATTTCTTAAATTGAGAATGGTTCCCTCATTGGTGAAATGTACGAGGTCGGGTGAGGAGAACACGTCAAACGTATAGCCGCCCCATCCTTCATAACCGTCGGTGGTAGGATAGACATAGAATCTACCCGTCTTATTGGAGAACAGCACCTCTGGGTCAGCATGGAAATCGGGAATGACGGGGTTGGCATTCTCCTGCACTTGCACGGTATAGGTCTTGCTTTCCATTCCATTGGTCACGGTATAGGTTACGGAACCACGGGAGAAGTCTTGTTCTCCTACTGGTGTGATGGTTGAACCTACGGAAGCTACCAACTGAGGATCGAACGAACGTATGTCTGTGCCTGGCTCCACGGGGATGAAGATATTATTGTAGTTTATCTCCATGTCGTTTTGCTTGATGCAATGATTCGTTGCGCCAGTGATGTCAATATCCACATAACAAGGGAACGCATTCATCAGCGTTTCTGTCTCAGCCTTGGTAATGGGAAGTACCGTTCCATGTCGAGGCGTAAATGCCCCAAAAGTGTAAGTGTTTTTCACAAACTTAAAATTGGATAAATCCTCACTCGTACAGAACTGGTAATAACCACTGGTGTAGCAATCGTACATCAAGACCCAAGAGTCTTTATTGATCAACTTAAATACGCCTGCACCTTCTACAGACACCGACGTTTGTTGCAAGGCACTCGATGGTTCTGACCATTGACTGCCGAGTGGTTCGCCTGACCTTGCGGTAAGATGTTTGGCGGTTACCTTACAGATGGCTCCCTCTCCTTCTGTTTTGTAAAAAGCATGGTAAAGGGAATCAGACTCATCATAGACAATGTCCATGTCTATGGTAGATGAACCTCTGTCGTAAAGGTAAACGGGATAGCCTTCCAAATCGGTAAAGTCTTCGTTAGCATAGCAATAATACACTTTATCGTATGGAATGGGGTCCTTGCTGCCCGTACGCATGGAGAAATACACCATATATTTCTTTGCTTCCGGATCCCAAATGGTTTCGGGAGCCCAGACACGAGTCAACTTATCCGCAAAGTCGGAGTGGGCAAATCTCACTGGGAAATGAACGGTGGAATGAGACCAGTGAATCAAGTCTTTCGACTTCATCAACACGATGCCTCGGTTGCTGTCCCATCCTTCTCCACTCCTCATATCGGTATTCACCATATAAAACCAACCATCTTCTCCTCGTAAGATATGAGGGTCACGAACTCCACCCTTGAGAGAAATGCTATCGGCAGCTACTACCCTTTCGCCCCAATTCAGCGGCGTGTAATTATATCCATCTTGGGAAAGGGCATAATAAATATTCTCATTGGAATTAGAGGGGAAATACACGAAGAGGTAGTTTTCGTATGGCTCTTTTCGTGAAACACATACTTCAAATTCTTTCGTGGCTTTCTCGTTGCCACGCATAATCGTTGCCTCAAGTGTCACTATTACATTCTCGTTTTCTGGTTGCTTCATCACCCTACCCTCATTGCTAAGCCACTCTGGTTGAGATGATTTCCAGAAAATGGCGGAACCTTCCTTGCCTACCGTGGGAAGAGTGATGTGCTCATATAAGTGGTTGATTTTACCATCTAATTGCAACCATTCGGTGTCACGTGAAACAATTTCTTCATCGGAAAACTCTGGCAATACGCCCACGTTGAACGTGCGCACAACTGTCACTTTTCCACTGGTTAATGTAGCCGTAAGTGTAGCTAAAGATGTGGCAGAACCGTATGGCGGACGATTAATGTGTCCGTCATTCGTGATGATACTTTCATCGCTGCTCTCCCACGAAATCTTGATGTCGTTCCATTGAGTGGGCAATGTCACATCGTTCATGATTGCGCTCATATCGGGCATGGTGAACGATTGCATCAGTTTCACCAACCGCAATGAATCCTCATACTCGTTAAATTCATCGCAAGAAGATTTCAAGCTGACAATAGTCTTAGAGTCAAGGGAATAATTGTAGATACGGAAATCGCTATACTTGGCGTTTTTCAAAAAAGCATCGCCATCGTAACAACTCTTACCTAAAAAGTTTTGTGTGGTTTTACCGATTTGGGCAGGACGAAGGTTAATCTTCTCTGAAGTTGACTTACCATCTATAAATATACGCGCGTAAGAAGAGCGTTGCATCACGATGATATTATACCATCTGCCTTTTTCAATCAAAGTATTGGAAACAAAGGTTTCCTCACCATCGTAATTAGTCTGTGTAATGGCAAAGCGAGAGTCTTTGGCACTCAAGAAAAGATAGCCATCTGATGATGATTTAGCGAAACACCAGATAAAATTGCCATTTTGGGAGATGTCAGTCTCTTCAGGAATGAAGACATTGACTGAAATGGCATAGTTGTCAGTTAAGGAACCAATCACGTTGCCTATTTCTTCGCCAAATTCAAAATAACCGTTGTTTGCTCCTAAGTCAAGTATTTGTTGATGATGATACATAGACAAAGTGGCACCCGATTGCAGTTTGCCTTCGTATTTGCCAGTGACATCATTTGTTGACGAGAAGTCAAAACAAACCACTAAGCTGTCGGAAGACGCTCTCATTCCGACAAAAGCAAAAATGAACAAAACAACAAAAACAACTCTTTTCATGACAATCAGACAAGACACAAAAAAGTGAAGAGAAACAATCTACTCTTTACAAGTAAATTATCACTCTTCACATGTATAATGTTTAACCAATAATCAAATTATTCTTCGTCCCAAACACTGAAACTTTTTGCTGCTGGGTCTTTAGTACCTTCTTCATCAACACCGCCATAGCCGATGCCTTGATCTGGTCCAAATACACCACTCACTTCTTGCATAATTGCTTCTACTTGGTAAGAAACAAATGTAATTGTCGGAATAATATATACTTTTTTCATAATTCATCAATTTTTATTTTTTAACAACTTTCTTACCATTCACGATGTAAACACCACGCTGGAGACGGCTTGCATCTTTACCAACATTCATACCACTTACAGAGAAAATATCATTATTGGATTCTTGCGTATTCACGTTCACAATAGAGGTAGGTGTATCGTCTATAGTGAAAGAAATCTTAGCAGAATTCTCATAACTTGCCAAATAATCACTTAATTTAAAGTAGCCACGGAAAGCTTTAATCTTTGTATTACCATTAGAATACCAGAATTTATTATCTGATAAGAACAAACATCCATCCTCCACATCAGTATTTGCCTCATAAATACCATACATATAACCAGTCTTCTTACCAGTACTTCCAGTATTTCTTACACGTACTTGAGCTTCATCAACTAATATATTAACACCTTTAACGCTAAATTGATCAATATCAGAAGTTGTCTTTATAATACAAGGATGATTAGCCTCAATTGCAGAAATCGAAGAGAATGAAACATTAATAGTGGTAAAATCACCATCGTCATTCTTTATAACACTCCATCCCGTGAAATCTGCAAGTTGCACATCATTTCCAAAGGATGCCTTCACTTGTTCTTCTGTCATATCAAATGGCAAGCAAATAGTACTCCACTCATTGGCTTTGATAGTACGATGAACGCGAACATCAACATTTTCTGCATCTTCGGGAGCGACCTCAGCTGTTTCAAAAAGATCAATTAAACCAGCATTCTTGTCAATCGTGAGTACACATTCAACTGGCCCAACCTCGATTTTTTCAACATTAGCATTAGGATTTACTAGAACCGCATGCTCAAAACATAAAGCATAATCACCTTCTTCATAATCTTCGGGAACATTTATGGTGATACGTGCCACTTCGCCATCATTACCCTCAAATGCCCAAGGAAGACCTGTAGATGGATTTTTCACCAATGTACCACAAAGTACTTTCAAACCTCCATCAGGCTTCAAAGCAGAACCGAAGCTACTCGTACGAGTAGTTTTAGTACGCTCTTCACTTAACTCAACCATGAGAACTCCATCTTCATCTTGGGCAATTGTAATTCCTTCTGGCAAACTTAAATCAAATTCAAAAGTTGAAACATCAAAACTAGTGTTCTTCATACGTATAGACAACACCTTTTGTTTTCCTGGAGCAACCGCAATAGGTTCTATATAAAAACAATCATTAAGGTTATCAATGTTCGTTGGGGTATCCTTTCTTGGGCTCTTCATCGCGGACTTGCTATTGTTGACCGTATTTCCATTCAATATGATATTGGCAACGCCAGCAAAGTCGGCAGCATCAATTACCTTATCATCGTAAACATTCGCAGCTACCTTTATAAACCTTTCAGGTGTGTTTAACAAAATACTATTAGCCACAGCATTATAATCAGCTGCATCAACAGCACCATCAGCATTCACATCACCCAAGATATAAGACAAAATCTTAAAGGCAACATCCGTTAAGTCATATTGAGTACCATCATTCCCAGCGAATATCAACTTATTAACATTGGCATCATAACCATTGCCATCATACTCATTGCTAATTGGCAATAATTCGTCTGCTTTGACAGTAAATTTCAACAAAACTCCTTCATCATCCGTAATTGGCTCATTACCCGTACCCGTTTCACCACCCCAAGAATACGTAGCAAAACGACTGTGCCCATCACCTAAATCATTGTTATTAATAATAAATGTATTAGGAGTAGAACCATTTACAGCACTATTCAAATCCGTAGTAAGTTTCTGTGGAACTTGTAAATCAAATTGATATGCACAAATCTTCTTGTTATCAAAATGATACTTCACAATAATCTCGGCATTTCTACCAGGACAAACTCGTACATCTTCAATTGTCAGATAGTTGTCTGCAGAGGCATTAAAAGCCAAAGCGACCATTGAAAATAGTAATAATAATTTCTTCATATCGATATTGTTTTATATATTATTTCCTATGTTTAGTCACACATTAATTCTTATAGAAACCGTATGAGGGCACTATATTCCGTGGCAAAAATACAATAAAGATTTGAAATAACAAAAAATATAGAATGTTTTTTTTCATTTGCACCAAACAAATTAACATTTCGAATGGCACAACCTACATTCCCAAAATGTTTTATATAAAGAAACCATCGGTCACCATGCAAGAAACCATCGGTTACATATATGGTGACCGATGGTTTCTTAATATGTTACCTATTATAATAAGGTATGGTTTATTGAATGACGTATTTCTTGCCGTTGACGATATATATACCTTTGGCGGGATGATTCACCTTTTGTCCTTGCAGGTTATAAATCGACGAATGGTCTTGTTGTCTATACACAATGGCAGGAGCCTCGATTCCGCTCGCAATCATCTCATCGAAATCAAAAACACGATTTTCCATCTGGTACAAGGCAGACACATCCTCGTAAGAGAGGATACGACTGAACATCATCAAATCGTCAATGCAAATGTCGGCTGAACCCTCCTTCGTACCATAACCGAAATAGAAGTTGCGGCAAGCGGGAATATGGTCGAAAATGAGATTGAAGTCGCACTTGGATTTGGTGTTGACCGTTGTACCATTGATTTCACCCGTATAGACCATCGTAGATTTATTGGAACGGTTTACATAGAGTTTGATGCCGTCTTTACGAGAGATGGTTACCACCACGTGGTTCCAACTACCCACAGGCAACTGTGAGGAGAGGTTGCGACTATCAGGATTGTTGATGTCAAACCAGTTGCCCTCATTGTCTATAAATCCAAAATAAGAATTACCCGTCATGAAGAAGCGTTTCACGGGATTGAAATTATAGAAACTGAAAATGTCGTTTACCAAGTCGTCGGTATTACGTTTCAGCCAGAACGAGATGGTCATACCCTCTTCGATGGAACCCTGATAGAAGGGATTGTTGATCTGCACATAGCTATTCTTGCCATTTGCCCCCTCATACTGATGGATGAACTGTCCGCTTCTCTCATGATCGGAAGTGAGAACAGGTCTTGCCCCACCTGACAACATCTGAAGATAAGCACGCTGGTCATCATTGAAGCTATTCACCAAGGGTTGCTTGTCGAAGCTATAATACGCCACCATGTCTGACGAGAAATCACCAGAAGGAATGGTATTTGCCTTTGCCCTCACGGTATAAGTTTGTGACCAATAATAATTACCGCAAGTGAGCTTGCCCGTAAGCGTGATGATCGAGTCTGCCTCTAAGTTTGCGGGATTGTATTTGCCATCCTCATTGATAATATCAGGCGCACTGGAAGTCCATGTCAACTCAACATTATCTTGTAAATTGAAATCGTAGAGGTTGATATTGCTGTTGATAGACTTATAATTAGATACAGGAACGGTACTATTGTTGAGCGTATAGGCAAGTGCGTAATCATCCCTCATCTTATAAGCCCAAACGTTTAAGCCCGAGTTGGCACATACACCCGTAATGGCAACAGCCTTGATGGTGGTAGGCTCTAACTGCTGCTCTACCACTACGCCCTTATACGTGCTGCCATTGACAGTGAGCGTGATGTAAGAAGTATTATCTACCGTGCTCCACTTGCCGGAATAGTCGCCACTGATGGTTCCATCTGCATTCAGAACCACCTTGACAGGCGTAACCTGTGCCTTGTTTTTATGGTCGATTCCATATTTGTGAATCATCAACTGGTAAGTTCCCAAAATTTCACTATCCTCAAAGTGTTTGCGAGAAGCGATAGAGTCGTTACCAAATTTCTCTCCGTTATATTCAAAGGGAGCAGCAACAAGCCATTTGTCTTCATTGAGGAACAACTGATGCACACGTACCTGATGGCCTTCGCCAAGGTTGTGGAAACGCGTATGATAAACGAGGTATGTGTTTCCGTCGGCTGCGTCGATGACAGAATTATGTCCTTGTGCCGTTTCACCAGCATTGCCAACGGTGGTAAAGCCCCACTCACCGTATGATCCAAGCAGTTTCTCGCCGCGTGTGTCAGAGTTTAATCCGTAGTTGAGAGCATAACGAGTAAAAATGGCACTTGTGCCTTTGGTGTCAACATACGGTCCGTCAGGATTCTTGCTTCTGAAGACACGCATCTCGTAACCACCGTCAGACTCCAATCCGCCGTAAGTGACGAAGAGATAATAGTAATCACCAATATGCTCGATGTAAGAACCCTCGCCAGACACATACCATCCGCCAGCCACTTTCTTTCCGAAATACGGGTCGCACGTTACAGATTGTGCCTTACTGGCATAATCACTTCCATAGACAGCATCATAGTCGCGCAAGCCAGTTTCGGGATTCAACTTGAGCATCCATATACCTCCCGACCATGAACCGTAAGCCATCCAGAGCACACCCTCTTCATCGTAGAACACGCATGGGTCGATGGCATGTGGCCAGAAACTACCCCAACTGTTTCCGCGATTATATCTCTCAGGCAAACTGCTCAACGAGCCAAGGGCAAGTTGCATGTCGGTTTTCTGATAAGAAATGTTGGCATTCGTGTTATTGATAAAACCAGTGACAACGACGGGACCCTGATACACATACGTGCCATCAATCCTATCAGATGTCAGCAAGATAATGCTCGAATTCCACGTAGGACCGTTGATGCTTAAATACATGCACCACTTATTCATCACCTTATTATATATAATGTCAGGAGCCCACATATTTCCGTCAACGGAATAGTTGCCGTATGCACCAGACCATCCTACCGCATTGAAATTGGGGAATGCGACTTCCTTACCACCTACGGTAATCTTCTTCACCTGTTGGTTGACAAAAGCCTCACTGTTACTGACGGTACGCAGAGAGCCGTCAGCACTGACCACGCCCCACGGGGAAGAGAAATGAGACCAATTCTGCAAGTCTCTGCTACGTGCCAACCCATGATGAGTACCGAAAATGTAATAAAGATTATCGGCAGGGTTGAAGACAATGGAAGGGTCGTGTACACTGACACGCTGCATGTTAATGTTTCTGTACATTGACTTTGCTGCGGAAGACGTAATTTCAGTCTGCGCAAATGACGTGTTAAACGAGCATACGATCAACAGCATCACGAAAAGGAAAACTTTTTTATTCATTTTCAGTAAAGTTACGGAAGTGATTGTGCAAATATAAGGAAAAATATCGATAAAAACAAAGTGTTTTACATATTTGTTGTAATTTTACAATATTATCTATCAATTATCCCCAAAATCATTTGGAATAATAATAGATATTGCTTATTTTTGTGGTGAAAATCAACAACTATTAATGATACATACCATGCAAGACGTACAATTCAACCAAATCTTGCCTCAATTCAAGATTGAGGGCACCATTGAAACGGTAAAACCTTTAGGTAACGGACTTATCAACGATACATACCAAGTAATCACCCAAGAAAAAGACAAGCCAAATTATGTGTTGCAACGTATCAACGATGCCATATTTACCAACGTAGATTTACTGCAACACAACATTGCACTGGTGACGAACCATATCCGCAAGAAACTGGAAAAACAAGGCGAAACGGATGTTGACAGGAAAGTGTTGCAATTCGTGGAAACAATGGATGGAAAGAACTACTTCCTTGATGCAGAACACCGCTATTGGAGAATGATGATATTCATCCCCAATGCACAGACATTTGAGACCGTTGACACGAAATACTCTTATCTTGCCGGCGTTGCCTTTGGCGACTTTGAACAAATGCTAACGGATTTGCCAGAGGAACTGGGCGACACCATCCCCGACTTTCATAACATGGAATTTAGGATGAAGCAACTTAGGGAAGTGGTAAAGGCAGACCCTGTTGGAAGGGTGGAAGGAGTGAAAGACATCCTGGCTATTTTTGAAAGAGTCGCAGAAAGAATGTGCCAAGCAGAAAGGTTACACCGTGAGGGAAAATTGCCAAGGCGCATTTGCCACTGTGATACGAAAGTAAACAATATGATGTTTGACGCTAATGACGGGCATTTCCTGCTTGTCATTGACCTCGACACCGTAATGCCAAGCTTGTTCTTTTCTGACTATGGAGATTTCTTGCGCTCAGCAGCTAACACCACGGCAGAAGACGATCCTAACATGGACAACGTACATTTCAACGTAGAGATATTCAAGGCATTCACCAAAGGATATGTCGAATCTGCGGGGAAATTCCTCACTCCTCTTGAGATAGAACTGTTGCCATACGCCGTGGAACTGTTCCCCTTCATGCAAAGCGTAAGGTTTATGTGGGACTATCTCAGCGGTGACCATTACTGGAAGTGTAAGTATCCTACCCATAACCTTGACCGCTCACGCAACCAGTTGAAACTATACGAGGAAGTGTGTAAGCACGAACAAATGATGAAAGACTATATTGCAACACTGCCCATCCCAACAAACTGATTGATGGGCAGTTGTTTCAACACATTTAATTATTTTTTACTATAATAAGGTGGGGGATTTGATAAATTTCCCTTAATTTTGCACGCAATATACATTTTTACTGATATGAGAAGATTATTATTGTTTGCAATTACCATTGTGTCTTTTGCTACCATACATGCGGATAACGTCGATAAAAACACAGCATTCGAAACTGCCGTTTCGTTCATGCAAAAGAAGAACCCCGCCATAAAATTCAACAAAAACAACGGTCGAAAGATTGTTGGTAAATCTACCAACAATACGCAACCATACTATGTTTTCAATGCCGAAAGCAACCAAGGATTCGTCATCGTATCAGGAGACGACCAAACGGAACCTATCATGGGTTATGCGGAAGAGGGCTCTTTCGACTATGATAACATTCCTCCAGCTCTGCAATTCATGCTGGATCTCTATGCAGAAGAACTGGATAGCTTGAACCAAGAGGAAAACCAAGACAACGAGAGCACAGGGAATACTGCCTCTAACCCGAAAAAAGTGGTTTCATTGCCAAGAACATCCATCGAGCCATTTTGTACAAGGATGTGGGGACATGCCACACCATACAGTAATCTAAGTCCTATTTATAATGGAGCAAGATGTGGAATTGGTTGTCTACCGGCGGCAGTGGCAATTGCAATGGGATACTTTAATTGGCCACAAAAGACTGCGGAGATTCCCGCTTACACCACTTCCACCTATAGTATCCGCATGGATAAACTTGAACCTTGTGAACTGCAATGGGACAACATGTTGGACGGATATGACATTCCATATACATCAGCTCAGGCAAAAGCAGTGGCAGAACTAATGTTATACATTTCACAATCTATGCAAGCAGACCATGGCACAGGTAATGCATATATATCATCTGCCGTGAATGGATTAATCAAGTATTTTGATTACGATCCAGCATTACACCATGTCTATTCAACAGATTTTGACTACATTAATGACTTCACACATGTAGTTTACAATGAATTACATGAGGGTAGGCCTGTTTTATTTGATGGTTTTTCTTTGTCAACTCCTCTATGGAACCCTGCTGGCCATGCTTTTGTATGTGATGGATATGAGAAAGATGATATGTTCCATATCAATTGGGGATGGAATGGCTATTGCAATGGTTATTTTCGCCTAACAATGCTCAACCCATATAAAACTACACGAAATAGAAATTACACGAAGAATCTTGGGGCATTAATTGGAATGCAGCCAAAAGGATGGAAAGAAACCTCTACAACCTCTTATACAGATGAAGATTTGTCATTACAGTTCATCAGTATTACTCCCAATGAGAATAACATTAGAATAACTCTACAAAATGGCAATGACGCAAAATTAAGTTTTGAGAGTGCCATAGCCTTATATGACAACGACTTAAACTTTGTCAAACTCATTTCCAATATAGATACAACGACGTTCAACAAAAGTGGTTGGAACTATAAAACATATTCTTCAATATCTTACGAAGGAGTAAATGACGGAAAATATAAAGTGATTCCAGTAAGCCGCATTTGTGGAGAAGAGAAATGGCATTTTAGCAGAAGTATTGGAACTTACGCTTATTTAGAGGCAAATGTAAATGAGGGAAAAGTTACATATTCTCCAGTAGAAACAATTGTAGTGAACTCTTTCTCTGTTTTGGAATCTGACCAAGGAAATGGCATTGGCGCACCTCAAACAGCTATTCTGAATGTCACCAATAACTCTTTTGTAAAATATGACAAAAATATATATTTAGTTGCTAACAAACAATTGAATATGATTCATGGATTGAGGATTCCCATGAATTCTACTGAGGAAATTCAATTTGAGTTCGTACCATACGTTGCTGGTAATTACACATTGGAAGTATGTAAGGATATGGATGGCGATTTCCCCATCGCTTCTACAACCACTACCGTCAGCGATCAAGTTAACTATGGTAACGAAAGTAAAAACTATAGAATATTATCTGCTGAGATTATAGAAGACAATGCCAATGTAAGTGGAAATGTTGGATATGTCTATACCGATAAATACAAAGTATCTTTCAAAATTACAAACATTGATAGTTTACAAACTTTTAACGACTTCGTTAGATTCTCTATGTCAATTAGTAAATCAACTGTTTCTGCTTGGGAAACTTCTGTTTTACAACATATTAGATTAGCACCAAAAGAAACGAAAGTATTTACATTCGAGTCAAACGAATTGTCATGGACCAATAAAGAATATGTGTATAGAATCATGACTAAATGGAACTCTTTTGCTTCTATGGATAATGTTGTCGATTGGTCAAAAAAAGGAACATATCAAATTTTAGCCACTCCTTACACCATAGCACGTGCAAATGGCGTAAGATATTGGACTTCTAATGGTAATATCCAAGGACAAATGAGGATAGATGGTGATTCTTTCCAAGTACCGGAAGATGTGGTTGCAATCAGTTTTGACAACCCAGACTCCAGTACATGGCCAACAACAATCATCCCCAACAGCAACCCTAACACACTATATTATTTCAGTGGAAAAGGTGACTATAGCTATTTAAACAATGTGATTTACGAAGGTAAGGCAGATAGCATCAAGTTTGTAGATGGTTATCCCGCATTAGTTCCTGAAGATTTTAAAGCCAATAATATCAGCTATACCAGAATCTTCGACAAGGGATGCGAGGGAAAGAAAAACACCTATAATTGGTCTACTATTATCTTGCCGTTTGATGTACAAAAAGTTGTCAACACTACAGATAGTATAGACATTGACTGGTTCCACAACTCCGAAGAGCTTAACAAAGACTTTTGGTTGTGTAAATATCATGGCAAGGAGAATTATGAGCTATTATTCGACTATGCTGACGAGTTTAAAGCAAATACTCCTTATATAATTGCTGTATCAGGCGATGAGAGAATAGATGCACCAGGTATTGTAGGAAAACCCATCTTATTTAGTTCTGATAATGTTGACGTAAAATCAGGAACGTTATACCAAGACACCGATGACTTTGACTTTGAAGGAACTACGACGGGCACAAGTATCAATGATAATTTCATCTATACACTTTCTGACAATGGAAGTGGTAATTCTTTTGAATATGCAGGTACAGAAGCTACAATCACTCCATTCCATGCATATTTCATTTCTGACGTTTCTCCAAACAACTATAACAATAAATTGAATATTCTCATCCTCCATGAAAACCGTGAAATGACTGGTATCGAGGATAATTACATAAACAAGACTCAAGAACATGCCGTTTACGATCTTTCTGGAAGAAAGGTTAACAAAAACCAACTCCAGAAGGGTGTGTATATTATTAATGGCAAGAAATGGGTGTATGCTAAGTAAGTGATCAGTATTATTATTTGTATCATGTCGCCTCTGATATCTATAATTATACCTGTATATAATGTTGAACATCTTTTAGAAAGATGCTTAAATAGTATTATTTGTCAGACATGTACAGATTTTGAATTGATTCTCATAGATGATGGAAGCACTGATAATTCTGGTCTTATCTGTGATTCTTATAAAGAAAAGGACAATAGAATACGAGTTATTCATCAATATAATGAAGGATCAAGTTCTGCAAGAAATAAAGGAATATCTATAGCCCAAGGTACCTATATAGTTTTTATAGATTCAGATGACTGGGTAGAACCAAATTATCTCCAAACAATGTTAGATTGCATGATTACGAATCATGCTGACATGGTTATTTCTGCATTCTATTTAGACAACAATGATAATAGTATAATTATACATAACAAACCAGAATCACTTGAAAAGGAAACCATTCTTAATGGTTTCTTTTCTAACAAACTCCACGCTGGCTTATGGAATAAAATGTTAGTTCGTAAAGCAATCATTAATAACCACATTTTATTTCCTAAATATAATTATTATGAAGATATGGTGTTTTCCACAGAATACACAATAGCATCAACATCAATAGCGTATTGTGAATATCCTACTTATCATTATGTCTATAACCATTTGTCAATGACAAACAGTTGTGATGAAAATAAGAGATATAAATTATTCCAAGATTTTGCCAACAACATTATATATATCCAAAATCTTCCTTATATTAAACATCTAAAAGTGTTTAATGACAACCTTTTTTTCTTGGTCAATTTTAATAAAAAAGGAATCATTAAAAACGTATCAAGCAAAAAAATCCTAAATTTAGTAATGAATATCATCCCAGAATCAATTAATTTCAGGAATATTCATAAAATTTCGGATTTCCTTCTTTTCATATCATCAAGATATCACATTTACAAACCTTTTAAATTATATTTTACTATTAGATCTCTTTTTCATTAAAGTTTCATTTATTAAGTCTTTTCTGAAGAATAAAATAATGTCTAAAAAGGAACATTATCGTTTTTCTCTTCCATCTGGCTCCATTACAAAACTGATTATAAAAAATATCTTCTGAAATTGGCGACAAGGATAAATATAGTTTCAAAAAACACCATTTGTCTTTTTTCCACATTTTTCTCATGATGTCAATTAGAGGGTGTTTAATCTCTCTCAAAATGTAATTATTCTCACAAGACAAATTAAGACAACGTATGGCAACTTCAGCTCGAACTTTATTTTCATCATAACTACCACAAAAATTTGAGGTTAGTGAGGTGTTTCTTTCACAAATGACATATATAACATGACTATCAATTATGATATTTGCCGCATGACAACCAACAGAAACTGAAAAATAAAAATCATTGGACCATTTAGTTTCATCGAACCTAATTCCATGTTTCTCAACCAACGATTTCTTTATCATCTTGGCTATAGGACAAGGAAAATATGAACGTGCATAAATGTCACTTTTAGGATAATTATGAAGAAAAGGACGATGGCTATTATCTCTTTCAGATGGAATCGACAAATTATCTGACAACACACTTCTATAATCAAAGATGACTACATCTGCTTCTGAATTCAGATAAGAATTAAGAGTTGACATAAAGCCATTTTCAAAAAAATCATCTGCATCTGCAAAGAGTATCCATTTTCCCCTCGCATGATCAAGTCCCACATTTCGTGCACGGCCTGCACTACCTCCTTTTACTGTTGAATAATATTCCAGAAATGGGCGTGATAATTCAGGATAAGTCAGTTTGTACGTTTCTGCATTAGGGCTACAATCATCAACAACAATTACTTGTATATCTTCGCGAATAGGTATACTTTTCAAGCACCTCATCAATAAATCTGGTATATTATAATGAGGGATAATAATTGTAAAGTTAATTTTTTCCATTAAGAATATTATAACCTTCCATCTACTATTGTTCTATCCAAAAATGACTTCACATCAAAGATAACGGATTTATCCTTAACCAACGATTTGACATCCAAATCTTTAAATTCACGATGAGCAACGGCAAGAATAGCAGCATCCACTTTCTCCTTTGGCAACTCATTAATCAATTCTATATGATAAACTTTTCTAACCACCGACGGATTTGCCCAAGGGTCATAAACTATTACATTCAAATTGTACTCTTTTAATGCATTATAGATATCTATTACTTTCGTGTTACGCACATCAGGACAGTTTTCTTTGAATGTAAAGCCTAATATTAATATTGTAGAATTAAGTACTTGGACACCCTTTTTAAGCATATATTTGACTGTTTGCGAAGCTACATAATCGCCCATACCATCATTCATACGCCTTCCTGCTAAAATAATCTCAGGATTATATCCATGTCGTTGAGCGCATTGTGCTATATAATAAGGATCTACGCCTATACAGTGACCACCTACAAGACCTGGTTTAAAGTGGAGGAAATTCCATTTGGTAGCAGCAGCCTCTAATACATCCGTGGTATCTATACCAATCCTATTAAAAATCTTTGATAGTTCATTAACAAATGCTATGTTTATATCTCTTTGGGAATTTTCAATCACTTTAGATGCTTCTGCCACTTTGATACTTGAAGCCCTATGTGTTCCTGCAATAATTACACTCGAATAAATACGGTCAACCTCATCCGCAACTTCTTTAGTAGATCCAGATGTTACTTTCTTAATTTTCTCTACGGTATGTAACTTGTCGCCTGGATTAATACGTTCCGGAGAATATCCTGCGAAAAAATCCTCATTAAACTTAAGGCCACTTGTACGTTCAATGACTGGAATACATTCTTCTTCAGTTGCACCTGGATATACTGTTGATTCATAAACAACAATATCACCTTTTGAAATGACCTTTCCTACAGTTTGACTCGCATTATACAAAGGTTGTAAATCTGGATTATTATTAATATCTACTGGTGTAGGAACTGCAACAATGTAAAAATTACATTGCTTAATCATTTCTATATTAGTTGTACACACAAATCCGTTTTTAATTGCTTCTTGGAGCAACTCATCTGAAACTTCAAGAGACGTATCATGACCAGACATCAATGTATCTACACGATTTTGATTCATATCAAAACCTATCGTAGGATACTTTGTTGAAAAAAGACGAGCTAATGGAAGTCCTACATATCCAAGTCCAATGACACATATTCTAACATTGTTCAACATAAAATTACAAATCTGTTTTATATATCGTGAAAAATATTATTTCATAAACTTACAACTCACTTTCTCTCCATTCCCATCTACCGCCTTGGCAATGAAGAAGCCTGATGGTAGTTCTGAGATATTCACATTCCCAACACCGCCACGAATGCCAACAACAGTTGACATCACAAGTTGGCCACTTGCTGTAAATACCTCTACCTTCGCCATGTCAGAACCTTCCGTTTTCAGGATAAGAGTTTCGTTGCCATATCTGATACGGAAATCATTTGATGAGGCAATGAGAGAGTGCTGGATACCCAGTGTTTCATGGTTCATCACTTCCGCATACGATGTCATGAGATTGCGCTTGTTTATCGTAGGCATACTAAAGGCATAAGTATCCTTTCCACCATCGGGATAACGTCCCACGGTTGTATTTCCATCGTGCAATCCATAGTATAAAGTATCAGTCCAGCTTTTGTCTGACGATGTCAGAGCAATTACGCCACCGTCTCCGCTAACCTTAAACGATGCGTGTAATGCCTGATTGGTGGTTGCCAACTTGTCACACCAAATAAGCAGATGGCCATGAGGTGGAATCTTGGTAGATACATTTGTCTGCTCCTTTGAAATCTTGTATTTGGTCAGATTATCCAAGTTGTCTGTCAAGTACATTCCTTCCACATCCACTTCCTCATCAGTGGTGTTATAAAGTTCTACCCAATCATTCTTCTTCCCATATTCATTGATAAAGACAGAATTGCTGCCACTCACCTCATTCACACAAACTGCATGAATGCCTTCATCTGCCAATTCCACTTTTGTCATGGGTTTATAAGAGGCAGTCAACTGTACGCTTCCTGATGGCAGTGTTATCTCTGCATCCGTAGAATAATAATCAATGTCTTGCGAAGAGACAGCCCCTACGAGTTGTGCATCCCAATAGATGTCCGACGAGGTTGCACTGCAATTGTGCACTTCTACGGCAATCATGTTATTCCCTTTGTTCAATAACGAAGCAGGGATAGAGATAGTGCCCTCAAATGGCACTTGATCGGCGTATGTCGTAGAATAAGTATTAAAGCTAATGTTTCCAGTAGGCATATTAAATCTCTCCACTTCCGTTCCGTTTACATATAATACGAATCCGTCATCCACTGCATAATTCAGCGTGAACGCATCGTTGGAAGCAGGTTTCTCAGACAGCGTAAACGATTTACGATAATAAGAAGTAGGATACTTGTTGCTCGAATTATTACCATAAGAGATAGTGGTTGCCACGCCATTCATCTTGAAGCCCAATGGTGCCCGTCCACTGTTCCAAGCATTTGTAGAATAATTCGTTGCATACCACGATTTTCCGTCAAGCGACCCCTTATCATAATATGTCCAAGTACTTCCCTTGTCGAATATCGCCTTTGTAGCACCAGTACCAGCCATCCATCCTTGGAATGTATATCCAGCCGGAGCTACGGCTTTCAGTGTTACGGGGGCAAAGAGGTTTCCATTAAACTTGCCCGTAGGAATGTCTATGCCATTAACCTCTATGCGTGCATCAGCCACATTACTGCCCAACTGCACCGATTGTGAAGGCACTTGATTGAGGTTGAAAATATAATAATTCCTGAGTGCAGAAATCATCAAGCTGTTTCTGCCACTGATCGTATTCTTCAGTGTGTTTCCCATGTTCCACACGTTCCAGTCTCTTCCCTCTAACGCCATGGCGGGCTCGCAAATGGCTACCAGCGAGTCTATCACTTCATAACACCTATTGGGTTCAAACACACTACCGCACACAATACAATACGTATCAATGAATTTCTTCTTAAATTCTGCATTTTGCAACAATTGTCTGAACAGTGTCACAAGTGTATTGTCGGTTACGATGCGTGTGTTGCTAGGATATAACACATCGAAAGCATAATTATATTCCATTCCGAAGAACCAGTCAAATTCGTTGTTGCCATTGGCAAACGAACCGTCAAGGTCGAATACCACGAAACGGAACCTTCCTCCATCTTGATAGCGGAAAGCCTTCACGTTATTACGTGTCCAATCCGAGCCGCCCAGATAAAATCCCAGAGCCATATAAGCAGCGTATTCATCTATGTCGAGCAGCTTCTTGATTTCCTCATACGTTTCGCCATTGGCAGCATCTGCCGAAAGTGCCAACAGTTGTTTAAACGCTTCATCCGTTCCACATCTCTGTACATAGAAAGAGTCTGGCGAAATCTCAAATTGGTCTATCTCGTCGTCATCCCATCCATAGTTAGCATATACATAATGTTTATTATTCGGCTCTCGAATGTTCAACATTCCGATGTAATTGCCATTGATAAACTCATGAGCGGGACGGAATGACTGACCATCTACGTCCATGCCAGAAGAAAGGATAATGCTCTGCAATGCCCCATCTTTCAATCTATCGTAATTGTTATTGCCGCCATTCCTCACCTGTAAGGTACGGTTGCGGATATAAGGTTTCTCTGCAAAGAATGGATATTCGAGATTCTTGTTACCGCCCAGTTCCTTATTACCTTTCAACTTAAATGAATGTGGATTCCACGCACGGCTCCATCCACCACACATTTCCAGGTTCACGTCTTGGTTCAGCACCATTCCGTCCTGCGGAGTGATATACGAGAAGTTTACGGGACGTTCCCAATCCATGTTCCAATTACATTTCGTAGATTGCCCATTACCTGGTCGTCCATTGACTCCCCTCACATATACACCAATCGAATCGTCATACAAGAAGTCGGGATCACTGATGACCGATACGATGGGCAACGTATAATCTCTGTCTTGGTAAAGATACGACCGTGACGTTACTGGCGAAGCCAAATAGTCATCGGCAAACAAACGGAATCTGTAAACCGACGTATATGATACGGCAAACTGCCCGGTACGTGAGATCTCGCCATTGGTCAGTGTTGGCAACGTGCCATCCATGGTGTAGCGCAGCGTACAACCAGCTGGAATCTCCACGTTCACGCTCAGCGTTCCCATAAACAATTGCGAGGGCTGATCTACCTTTGGCGCACCTAATTGCAACTGTGCAAAAGTAGAAGTGTTGTTGCTCGCTTCTGGTGTTGGGTTTGAAGTATTCGACCATTCCTCTCCCCCATCAGTTGTACGCGCATAGCTCACACGTTCCATGCTGGCAGGATAATCTTGTTGTACCAGTAGATTACCCTTTGCGTCGCTGATATAGATGGTTCCGCCATCCGTGTCCAACTTAAACGACGTGTTCTTTCTGTTCAGTGTACCACTGTCAAACCAAACCAATCGATAGCCATGTGGTGGGATAATGCCCATATTTCCTGGTGCGCGCCATTGTTTCAGGTTGCTCGGCGTATCGCTAAAGTAGAAGTTGTTGATACCTACAGCCTCATCTGTTGGGTTATACAGTTCTATCCATCCGTCGAAGTTGAAGGCAGGACTAATCCATTGGTCCACGTTAGAAGCCATGATCTCATTGATGACCAGCGACTCCTTGGTAGCTGGATTACTCGACACTTTCAAGATGACATTGGCAACCTTGTTTGACCCGTCAGTTGTACGTGCCGTAATCCTTACGTTACCTTCAGTCAATGCCGTAATCATTCCCTGGCTATTGACCGTAGCAATCCGTTCATCACTGCTACTCCAGTTAAGGGTTTTATATGTCGCGTTTTCTGGTAAGATGGTAGCTATCACTTGGTAGGTCTCACCTATCAACAAATTCAAGATGGAAGGGGTAACCGTCAATTTTGTGACAGGAATCACTTCTCCATAATACTCTATCTTGAAATTGTCAAACAAGCACCAGTTATCGTTCACAAACTCCCTGTTTCTCAAACCGATAATCAAGTCACCACCATCGTGGTCAAACTCTAACTCGTTCCAATAATAGCCATCCCTGAACGCATGGGTTCCACTCTCCATCGTATTGGGGAAATAGATGGTAGTCTGGCTCCACCACGAACCCGTGGTATATCCCCAACAACTACCTTCCAAGTTTTCCGTAAACGATTGTGAATATACGCTTACCAACTTTTTCTCGTTGTTTCCGGCATAGAGATACCCGGTGACATTCTCCGTCCCGTTCAGATAATCCTGGTAACCGTTTTGGTTGTCCTTACAACGAAAATACGACTGTACAGATAGCTTGTAATGCCCTGCCGACAGATTCATCAGGTTTTGGTGGATGTCAAAGGTAGAGTTCCAAAACTCCATCGCGTCAATACGGTTGTTGCACGCACCATTGTTCCACGAATACTCCCACCCTTGGTTGCTGTTCCCGTCAAAGGTGTAATTGGTAATATACTGGTCGGTGATGTCTATCCAACCTTTGTCGGCATTTGCACTCTTCGTGCCCAATACCGTCAAGATTACCAATGAGAAACAAAGCCTCAACCACTGGGACAATCTCATCCCCCATCTGTCAGCAAAGCCTATCATGAATATTTATCTGCTAAAAGGATTATGCGTTATATTCCTGCCAACTCTTGATCTGAATGTCTTCCATCTTCATCGCACAGAAAGCCTCGATAAATGCCTTGGCAAGTCGTACGTTTGTCATCAATGGGATATTATGGTCAATGGCTGCCCTACGAATGCGGTAGCCATTGGTCAGCTCACGCTTGGTATGGTTCTTGGGTACGTTGATGATGAGTTCCAACTGGTGGGATGAAATCAAATCCATCACGTTGTTATCTCCTTCTTCATCGGGCCAAGCCACTGCCGTTGCTTTCACGCCATTGTCGTTAAAGAACTTGGCTGTTCCTCTTGTGGCATATATTTCGTAACCCTTTTGAGTCAGTTCACATACAGGTTCCAACAAGTCCACTTTACCTTTCGCACCACCCGATGAAATCAATATTCTCTTCTTGGGCAGACGATAACCAGTGGCTATCAGAGCATTGAGCATCGCTTCATTCAAGTCGTCACCTAAGCAACCTACCTCACCCGTACTGCTCATGTCAACGCCTAACACTGGGTCGGCATTTTGCAAGCGGGCAAAAGAGAACTGTGAAGCCTTTACGCCAATCCTGTCAATATCAAACTCTCCCTTCTCTGGTTTCTGATAAGGCACATCGAGCATGATCTTGGTAGCTGTCTCAATGAAATTGGTCTTCAGTATCTTGCTCACGAATGGGAATGAGCGACTGGCTCTCAGGTTGCACTCTATCACCTTCACGTCACGGTTCTTGGCAAGATACTGAATGTTAAACGGACCGGAGATGTTCAGTTCCTTGGCAATCTTATTTGAAATCTTCTTGATTTGTCTGATGGTGGAGAAGTAGATGTGTTGTGCAGGGAATACCATCGTAGCATCTCCTGAGTGTACACCCGCATATTCCACGTGCTCAGAGATAGCGTATTCCACAATCTCACCTTTGTCTGCCACGGCATCAAACTCAATCTCCTTGGTTTCGGTCATAAACTTGGAAACCACCACGGGATAGTCTTTCGATACCTCGGTAGCCATTTCCAAGAAGCGCTCCAGTTCCTCATTGTCGTAACATACGTTCATGGCTGCACCGCTCAATACGTATGACGGGCGCACCAATACGGGGAAGCCCACCTCGCTCACAAACTCCTTGATGTCGTCTAACGACGTGAGGGCTCGCCAAGCGGGTTGGTCAATGCCCAACTTATCCAGCATGGCTGAGAACTTATCGCGGTTCTCGGCACGGTCGATGTCCACGGGAGAGGTTCCCAAGACGGGCACGCCCTGACGATATAGTTTCATGGCAAGGTTGTTGGGGATTTGTCCTCCCACTGACACGATTACGCCACGAGGTTGTTCTAAGTCGATTACGTCAAGCACGCGTTCCAATGACAACTCATCGAAATACAACCTGTCACACATGTCATAGTCGGTAGAAACGGTTTCTGGGTTGAAGTTGATCATGATTGACTTATATCCCAACTTACGAGCGGTATTGATGGCATTCACGGAACACCAGTCGAACTCTACGGAAGAACCGATGCGATAAGCACCCGATCCCAATACCACCACGCTCTTCTCGTTCTTGTAATACTCTATGTCGTGCTGTGCCGTAGGCGTATCGTAGTGATAAGTGAAGTAGAGATAGTTAGTCAGTTCCGGATGCTCACTTGCCACCGTGTTGATACGTCTTACGGCTGGCAAGATACCATGTTGCTTACGGTAGCGACGCACGGCAAGGTTTTCATTGTACATATTGCCCACTTCTGGTTTCAGCACGAAACGGGCTATCTGGAAGTCGGAGAATCCCGCAGCCTTTACTTCCAGCATAAATGCATCTGGAATTTCCTCCAAACTATTATACTCCTGCAAGCGATGTTTCAAGTCAACAATACGCTTCAGTCGCTCAATAAACCACTTGTCGATATGGGTCAGCTCCTCTATCCTCTCAATGGTATAGCCATCTTCCAAAGCCTGTGCAATGGCAAAGATACGGAGGTCTGTCGGGTTCTCCAACGCATCGTCAAGGTTCTCGAAACGTGTATGGTCGTTGCCCACAAATCCGTGCATACCCTGCCCTATCATACGCAAGCCCTTCTGAATCATTTCCTCAAAGCTTCTGCCGATAGACATGATTTCGCCTACCGACTTCATGCTGGAGCCAATCTGACGTGAAACGCCTGCAAACTTGGTCAAGTCCCAACGGGGTATCTTGCAAATCATGTAGTCTAAGCTGGGTGCCACGTATGCGGAGTTGGGTGTTCCCATCTCACCTATCTGGTCGAGCGTGTAGCCCAAGGCAATCTTTGCTGCCACGAAAGCCAAGGGATAACCTGTAGCCTTTGATGCCAATGCCGATGAACGACTCAAACGGGCATTGATCTCAATGATACGGTAGTCGTTGGTCTTGGCATTGAAAGCAAACTGGATGTTACATTCTCCCACGATGCCTAAATGCTTCACGCAACGGATGGATATTTCTTGCAACATCGTTACCTGCTCTTCTGTCAACGAACAGGTAGGAGCCACCACGATGGATTCTCCTGTGTGAATGCCTAATGGGTCGAAATTCTCCATAGATGCAACGGTGAAACAACGGTCATTGGCATCGCGTATCACCTCAAACTCTATTTCCTTCCATCCCTTCAACGACTCTTCTACCAATATCTGTGGGGCGAAAGTGAAAGCACTCTCTGCCAACTCAATAAACTTCTTTTCGTCTGGGCAAATACCTGAACCTAATCCACCTAATGCGTAAGCCGAACGGATCATGATGGGGAACCCTATCTCACGGGCAGCCTTCAGCGCATCGTCCATGTTCTCTACGGCGTGGCTGACCGGGGTTTTCAGTTCTATCTCGTCCAACTTCTTGACGAAGAGGTCACGGTCTTCGGTGTTCATGATAGCCTCTACCGACGTGCCAAGCACTTCCACGCCATACTCCTTGAGCGTACCGTTTTGGTAAAGCTCAGTACCGCAGTTCAATGCCGTCTGACCGCCGAATGCCAAGAGGATACCGTCCGGACGCTCCTTCTTGATGATTTCCGTCACGAAATATGTAGTCACTGGCTGGAAATAAACCTTATCGGCTATACCTTCCGACGTTTGAATGGTAGCAATATTTGGGTTTACCAATACCGATGAGATACCCTCTTCACGTAAAGCCTTCAACGCTTGCGATCCCGAATAGTCAAATTCTCCTGCCTGTCCAATCTTCAAGGCACCACTGCCTAATACTAATACTTTCGTGAGTTTCTTCTTCATGATGTTATTTTTTGTATTGTAAAATGGTACTTTATACACTTTAATTAATAAGATTTTGCAAAATTACAAATAAAAATTGAATTTAATCTACAAAATGGGGCAAAATGCTATTTTTTTCTAAAAAAAATCGACATATCGTTACAACCTATTATTATTTTTATTATATTTGCGACAGAATAAAACTTATATCGACTTTTTCATTATTAATTATAAGGGAGGAAATAGCTATGGTAAAACGAGTGAAAAAAGGTCATGAGCAAGATGACCATGAGTTCGACAATGTTTACAATTGCGATGCCGACGAGAGATACGATGGCGTGGATTCTTCCATTTGGTATAACTGAAAAATAATCGGGTGGCAAAACCACCCGATTTTTTTGCTTTGAAGAGGGTTGAAGATTGAAGGTTAAGATTGAAAATTGAAAATTGAAGATTGAAGATTGAAGATTGAAAATTGAAAATTGAAAATATCAATTGTGCTTTGTGCATTATGAATTGTGAATTGTCAATTGTGAATTGATCATTGTGAATTATGAATTATTATCATTTTTCACTACAAAATCACATCTTACTTTTCTTGCAAAATAGAATTAGAAAGATGGCAATATGAATTAAAACAGCCCAAAAACATCTTTTTTCACGCTAACATATCATGTTTCGACCATAACTATATATGTTACGGAGCTAACTATATATGTTATGAGCCTAACTATATATGTTTCGGATGCTAAAATTATATGTTATCAACGCCCAAAAAGTGCCTTTTTTGATGCAAAATCATGGGTTATTTCTCCGCTTTCTAATAACCATAAATCACAAAACACTGATTATCAACCGCTTATCAAATCATTAAAAAAACGGGCATATTTCCAACCATCTCCAAAGTTTTTTGAAAAAACGCCTGAAAATAGGGGGTAAATTCAGAAAATTCACGACAA
>AUXO011316225.1_pt1 | contig 30388 bp, 31 predicted proteins | sample 768731 | NCBI WGS metagenome assembly AUXO01 (sample SAMN02715735, study PRJNA202380) | gut metagenome | biome: sheep rumen | host: Ovis aries | place: New Zealand: Palmerston North
CGAGAGGACTTGAACCTCCACACCTTTCGGCATAGCCACCTCAAGGCTACGTGTCTACCATTCCACCACGAACGCAGTTTGCCTGATGGCAGGCTTTAATCGTTAAATGTCAAGAAAGGAATTTTTTTGTTTTTTTTGGATAATTTTTTTTTTTGGATAAAATGAAGAGGGTTTTTATGCACGAAGATGAAACTAAGTTAAGGGAGTTTTATGAGATGTTTACTAAGAAGTATTGTATTTCTGATGGAGAAGCGGAAGAACCAAGGTTTTCAGGATCATTTCGCAAGGAATTGGAAAAAGAGTTTCCGCAAGAAATGGAAGAGTATTTCTACAATAAAAGTGGTATGTCAATGTCCTGTGAATCTTATTTTATTTTGAATTTCCTCGGTATAGCGGGACAGAGTGGCGTATGGAGATGGTGTCTTGAAGCAGAACCATTTGAAAGAATATCGCAAGAATCAAAAGATAAAATGAAAAGAGTGTTTAAAGCCTATTCCAGAAGTCAGGATATGTTTAATACCACGCAAGTATCAACGACATCACCATCACAACCAACTCAATCACAATATGTCAAGATTTATACTGATAACAATGGGAATTATGTTAGTTTCAATCCTAAAAATATCAATAGCATTATGTTTTGCAATGACAAGACCGGAAAAGGAGAATGTCATTATCCTAACGGATGGGTTAATCCAGTTGTAAACGGACAAACCACTAAAGTAGGTAGTGTTAACTATGGTCAAACCGGGTGCGATAAGTTTAAGCAACTTGCACAAAAAGCAATGATTTTATATCAACAGCAATTAAATCAACAGCAAAACTCTGCTGGAAATACATATAATCAACAACATAATGGTATAAATTTTCAAAATAATAATATTTTTAGGTCAACGCAAGCATCAATGGCGTCGCCATCAAAATCAACACAATCACAATATGTCAAGATTTACACCGATAACAATGGGAATTATATTAGTTTTAACCCCAACAATGTTTCAAGTGTGATGTTTTGTAATGACTTTACCAAAGCAGGTCAATGTTACTATCAAGACGGATGGGTAAACCCTGTTGTAAATGGGCAGACAACTACAACGGGCAGCTCAGAGTGCGGACAGGATAAGTTCCGGCAAGTCAAAGAATACGCCATGAATTTATATCAACAGCAATTAAATCAACAGCAAAACTCTGTTGGAAACACATATAATCAACAACAGAATGGTATAAATTTTCAAAATAATAACTTGATTGGTTCAAATATGTTGTATAACAATTTTTCAATGGGGCCTTCGTTTAAGTAGTTTTACTTATATTGCCTTTAATCTCATCGATCCTCCACTTCGCCGTGGGGGAAAATGATAAATCGTTGACACAATAACCAAAACCATTACCAAGCTCAACTTTGTTATTTCTACATTTTTGCCAGTACAAACATCCAGCTTTTGCAATCATTGCTCCATTGTCTGTTGTGTATTTCAACGATGGAATAACAACATCAATATTTACACCAAGTTTTTTATTTATGGAAGTCACTAAGTCGTTTATTTTTTGAGACAATCTTTTATTTGCACTTACACCTCCGCAAATGACAAGGTTTTTGATCCTTTCGCTTCTTATCAAGTTGTTAATTTTCTCGTGTTTAAAAAAGGTTTGCTCCAATTTTTTTGTGAATGTATTAAATACCGCTTCTTGCCCTGAATAAGCAATGTTTGCTATCGTGTTTTCATCAATTTTGTCAATCCCACACAAACTTTTGACTTTATAAAGTATCTGTGTTTTTAGCCCAGAAAATGAAAAATTAAAGGTTTTTCCGTTGATACATCCATCTTTAAATGAAAACTCGCTTTTGTTTGTGGCGCATTCGGCAACCTTTTCCATATTTATGGCACCGGGGTAAGATATGCCGAGAGTTTTGGCAATTTTATCAAGAGCTTCTCCACCAGCATCGTCAAGTGTTTCTCCAATGATTTCATAATTGCCAAGATCGTTTGCCAAGATGATTTGAGAATTTCCACCCGAGACGAGTAATAATAAAAACGGAAATTTTACGTCGTTCTCAATCATACAACTTACGGCGTGTCCTTCAAGATGATTTATTCTAAAAAGTGGAATACCAAGCGATACAGCAAGTCCTTTTGCAAAAGAAACTCCAACCAGTAAACTACCTATTAAGCCAGGCCCTGTCGTGACGGCAACACCTGCGAGTTTCAATAAGTCTTGCTTAAGTAAGTCATTGCGGATAATTTCAATGTGTTTTAAATGCTCGCCCGCGGCAAGATTTGGAACAATTCCACCAAATTTTGCATGCGTTTCGTCTTGATGAATTGAGCGATTGTAAATAATTTTTCCATCAACCACAGACATTAGACAAGCACAGGTGTCGTCGCAAGATGTTTCTATGCCAAGTATTAGGTCTTTCACAAAATTGTTGATACACCATTAAAATAATGTTTTTATTTTCAAAAAAATTGCTATAATTCGTTGCTCTTGAATTATGTTTAGGCAGAGTGCTGGCGGTAAGAATAAAAAGAAAAAAGTTGATATAGTGGCGTTGAATGAGAAAATTGCAAATATTGCACGAGCAACAATCGAGGAAAATAGAAAGAAAAATCAAGACAAAGAACAAGAAGTCAATGCGATGCCAGAATTTACGCATAAGCAGGAGCCAAAAAATACAACTTTTCAGCCACTGGTGCTGACAAATGATATGTTGCAAAAACAAACAGGGAATAAGAAACTTAAATTTAAGTTGAAACGGAAAATAAATATTGATGACAAGATGAACGAACTTGCACCTTGGGTCGATAAGAAAGCAATTGCGAACAGAAAAATTATGGAAAGGATTAGGGAGTTGAGAAAAAGACAAAAAGAAGCCAAGAAAAAAGAGGAGGTAGTTGCCGTTAACGACTTTGAGAAGGTTAGAAAAAAAATGGAAGAAAACACAGCTGTGTTTAACCAAAATATAAAAGACTTTTTAAAAAATATGAATAACGATGTCTCCTCAAGAGAGAGAAAAGACGAAGACCTGACAAGCAAGGAAAAAACTGGTGATAAACTTGTAACAAGCAAGAGCAACAACGTTGGCATTGGGTTTCTTTTAAAGAAGAGTGATGAAAAAAAAGAGGCAGAAAAATTAGAGGAAAAACTAAAAGCAATTCGTGAATATGAAAAACAGGCATCTGTATCAAACGGCCTCAAAGAAGATAAAAACGGCAAATCGGTCGATAAGCAATTTTCTGAATATTTGCAAGATATTGCTTTACAAAATCCAATTAAAGATTTTAAACTCGATGCCAAACATCTTCTAAACGAACAAAAGAAGATGATGCGAAGGAATTATTTGGAAGACAACAGGATAACGTTGAAGTATAAAAAAACGAGATTGGTATCGCTTGATATTCGGCCGATGAATGCAAGAAGAAAAATTGAAAATGGTACACCAAAGTTAACATTGAATGATCTTGCCAAGATAACAGAAGTTAAAAAAGACAATCCAGATGTAAGTGATAAGTATTCTGACGAAACCAGATCTGTCAGTGGTGTCAGCAATATAAATTTGTCAAGTGTTTCAAAAACCAAAGCACAAAACACCGAAGTAGTTAGGTAGTTTGTTAAGTAATCACTCTTCGGTTTTAAGTTTTTTTTAGCAGAGTTTTATCCACCTTGAAAATAAACAAAAACGATTAGTTATCGATTTGGGTATAAATGCAATATCTTGGTTTTGGCGGAGGAAATAAGAAAAATAGCAAGAACAATAAAAATAGAAAGACATTGTTGACGACTGCAATTATAGTGGGTTTGTTTGTGCTTACATCAATTTTTGGAGGTGCTGGCGGAGCATCGCCAATGATAAAACTTTCCGACTTTATGTTTTCCGCACAGGAGGGCAGAATTGAAAAAGCAAATGTAATGAATGAAACAGTTGTTGGCACAATGAAAGACGGAACAAAATTTAAAACCTATTTTCCTGAAATCTATATTGCCAGAGTTCTTGATACATTGACACAAGGCAAAGTTGATTATGAGTTTTTGGCAATAGACGGGCAAAAGACGATTTTTGACAGGATACTAACCGCAATTTTCCATTTATTGAGTTGGTTGCCAATGATTTTATTGACGCTCTGGATTGCTTGGCCGTTTATTCAAATGAGAAAAAACAAAAAAAATGGCGAGGACGGCGGTTCTGGAAGTGGTTTTGGAATGTTTGGCAATCCTTTTGGATTTGGAAAAAGTAAAGCAAAAGCAATGATGCCTAATGAAATCAATGTGAAATTTGCAGACGTCGCCGGCATCGACGAGGCAAAAGAAGACGTTGTTGAGATTGTAGATTTTTTACGCAATCCTCAAAAGTATTACGATATTGGAGGAAAAATTCCAAGAGGATGTTTGTTATGCGGACAGCCGGGGACAGGTAAAACCTTGCTCGCAAAAGCGATAGCCTGTGAAGCAAAAGTTCCGTTTTTCTTCATTTCAGGCTCGGATTTTGTAGAAATGTTTGTTGGCGTGGGTGCAAGTAGAGTTCGTGATATGTTCGCACAAGCAAGAAAACAAGCCCCTTGTATTGTATTTATTGATGAAATTGATGCTGTTGGACGGAGCAGGGGAAACGGCATTGGTGGCGGAAATGACGAGCGAGAACAGACACTAAACCAGTTGCTGGTGGAAATGGACGGCTTCCAAGAACATAGTGGAATTATTGTCATCGCTGCAACGAACAGGCCAGATGTTTTGGATAGTGCATTATTGAGACCGGGTAGGTTTGACAGACAAATTGTTGTTGGCTTGCCAGATATTAAGGGTAGGGAACAGATTTTGCAAGTTCACGCGAAAAAAGTGAAATTAGCACCAGACGTTGTTTTGCACGACATTGCAAGGGGAACGCCTGGATTTTCCGGTGCAGATTTGGCAAATGTAATAAATGAAAGTGCGTTATTGGCCGCCCGTCGTAATCGTAAAATTATTACAATGCAAGATATGGAAGATGCAAAAGATAAAGTAATGATGGGAGCGGAACGGAAGAGTATGGTGATGAAAGAGGAGGAGAAAAAACTTACGGCATATCACGAAGGCGGGCACGCTATTGTTTCACTTTATCAGCCAGCGAGCGACCCAATACATAAAGCAACTATAATCCCTCGTGGGCGAGCACTGGGACTTGTTATGAGATTACCAACAGAAGATAGATTTAGCGAAACATACGAGCAAATGCTTGCAAATATGGCTATTGCAATGGGCGGTCGTGCGGCAGAGGAGATGATTTTTGGACACGATAAGGTCACCAGCGGAGCATCAAGCGATATTCAGCAATGCACGAAGTTGGCAAGAAATATGGTTGTCAAATGGGGTTTGAGCGAAAAGGTTGGAAAAATTGACTATTCACAGGAGGAAAATGGGTATGCTACAAGTGGCAAAAATGTCAGCGCGGATATATCAATAGAGACGGCAAAATTGATTGACGAAGAGGTTAAAAGACTTGTTGACAATGCATATGACACGGCATCTAAAATACTTTATGAACGCAGAGATGAATTGGAGATTTTGGCAAAAGCATTACTGGAATACGAAACATTGACGGGCGATGAAATAAAGGAACTTTTGAAAGGCAACAAGCCTCACAGGACGTCAAAAAGTGGAGAGGAAAACAAAGTTGTAAGAAAGAAAAAAGTCGGTTTCGGGAGTTTAGTCAAAGATAAAAAAGACGATGCAAGCGAGGTGGAATAGTGGTTTTTAATATTTTCATATGTTTTTTTGTCGCGAAACTATAATTCCAACGAAAATTATAAATGGTTTGCGGATGGTTTTTAATGGAACTGATGAGAATGTCAGTTTTCCGATTTCAACATATGAAACGGCTTTATTTGCGAGTGTTTGTAGGGGTGTAAAAGTATCAAAAAGCTGTCCTATTTCTGTGGCCGTTTTATCAAATCAAATGACAAGAAGTGTTGTTTTTCAATTTAAAAACTTCAACGATGTCAATAGGGCTTTGCTACTTTTTGAAGATATAAAAAAAAACATTCCAGAGGTTGTGAAACAGACGAGTAAATATTGTATTTTTAAGGATTTTGACAAAAAAGTCGTTGGAAATTTGCTTTATTTGCGGTTTTCCTATGAAACTGGGGAAGCATCTGGGCATAATATGACAACAATAGCAACGAATGAAATAGCGAAATTTTTTGTTGCGGAAGTCAAAAAAGCAGGAATTTTTGTTGAGTATGTGTCAAATTCTGCAAACGTTTGCTGTGATAAAAAAGTTAGTGCTGTAAATTCTTTGCGCGGAAGGGGAAAAAACGTCGTCGCGGAAGTGGTTGTGAAAAGAAGTATTTGCGAGGAGATTTTACGAACAACACCGGAGCAAATTGTTGATTTAAATACAAGAAAAAATCTTTTGGGTTCCATTGTGGCCGGCTCTTTGTGCTCTGCAAATGCACATTATGCAAATATGCTTGCAGGAATGTTTTTGCCTCTGGGGCAAGATATTGCCAACATTGTTGAAGGTTCACAGGGAATTACATATTGCAACTTGACAGATGGTGGAGATTTATATTTTTCCGTGAGTTTGCCGAATATCATTTGTGGATGCGTTGGGAATGGTAAGAATTTGGATTTTGTAATTGAAAATTTGAAAATGATTGGCTGTTGCGATAAGGACGGAAGAGCTGTAAAAAATGCCAGCGAACGAATGGCCGGTATAATTGGTGCGGTGGTTTTGTGTGGAGAGCTGTCTTTAATGTCTGCTTTGACAAATCAAGACGAGCTGGTGAGAAGTCATATTAAATTGGAGCGGAGTAAAAAGTAAATACAAAAAGAGACAAATAAGGTTGACATATTCAGAACTGATTAGCAAGGAATTGCTCCGTATTGTTTTTATTGATTTTATTTTATTAGTTCCTGACTTTATAGGATTTTTTATTTATTTTTTATATGCTATTTAATGCTTGAGTTGGCAATTTTTTTTATTTTTGTTCTGTTTTGTCTGCATCGTTAACGGAGTTTTCAAGATTGAGGAAAGGATAGAAACAACAAAAAATAAAAAGCTTTCAATGTTGCATAATATCAGATGACATTCGGCACAAGGGGCTGTGCTTGTAAATGATCTGATAAAACTTTTATAGTTTTGTTATAAGTGTTTTTTTTGTTTTTTCACCCCGTCAATATTGCCTTGATAATTTAAAACGGTAGTTTTTTTATCGTTTGGGCTTGTCGGCGGTATGTTTTTGAAAAAAGCAGTATATCTTGTTGGTTTAGCTTTTTTTATATCGTTATTGTCATCTTGCGGAGGATATAAACAAGGAAGCTTTCCAATTCCTATTTTTTTTATAATGTGATTTGGCTGTTTTTACGTTACGCCAATAGGCTTTGTTGTGTTGTTCTTGAATTTTATTTAAATGCTTTACGACTTTTGTCGTGAGGTTTGGATTAGGGCTTTTTGTCGTGTTGTTTGCGTTAAATGGGGCTCGTGCGTCCGCTATTGGTTTTGACTTGTCTTCAAGCATGGATGATGCGAATGAAAATGAAATACAAAACGAAAAAGCAAAAAATACTATTTTTTATAACGAGAGCCAAGATTGCAAGGATGGTTTGTGCCGTCAAAATAAGAATTATGCAAAAATTGGCGTAGAAGATTATTCGCAAAAAAACCCTTGGTTTAAGTTTTATGTTGGTGTTGATATAAATTGGCATGCGATAAGATTTGGCGGTGGAGCAAGCGAGCTATCGGGAGAAGATCCAAGTGCAATGCATAGTTTTAATTTTTGGCGAAGGTTTCAGAATCTTGATGTTTATGGCGGAGCGAGGTTGCATAGGTTTTTTGGTGCTGAGATTGGATATATGCATCTTGGTAATGTTGATGCGAAAAATGGCAAAAAAATGAACCTTGATGGTATGTTTATAAGTGCAATGGGCCATACTCCGCATTTGGATTTGGCCGAAATGTTTTCGTTGGAGGGGTATGCTTCTGCTGGTGGAGCAATGATTTTTGATACAACTAACGGCGGAAAGCCATTTTTATCAGGTAAATTTGGTTGCGGTATTCTTGCAAAAATTTACGGAACTCTTGCGGTAAATGCTGGCATAGATTATTATTATCCAACTGGGAGCTTTTCAAAAAAAGGCTTTATGACTATAAAAACTGGTGTAAATGTCTATCTATCCATTTAGTTTGTATTTAGTTTAATATGTTTGGCACACAATTCAAAATAAAGGACTTTGTTTATATGTTTTTGGCCGGTCTTTTTGTCGTTTGTGTGTTCGGTATTGTTGCTTATTCCACATCGTCGGAAAAGGTCGTGATAGACGAACACCATAAGGAAGCACAGGCGGTTTTAAATCCTGTTGAAGATGATTTTAAAATTGGCAACGACGATGCTCTTGTAAAGGTGGTTTTCTATGGTGATTTTGCTTGTCATCATTGTATGCGATTTATTCACGAAAATTTTGAAAAATTGCGAGATAATTATATTTTTGCCGGAAAAGTTCAATTTGTATTTCGTTCGGTTATAACATTAAAAAAGTCGCTTTTTGGTTCAAAATTTTTATTTTGTGATAAACGTAGCGACGACGAAAATGCTGAAATATTTTATACTATGTTTGAAAATAAATGGATGATGAAACAAGATTATTTAAATGCTTTGCTTGATTTGGCAAAAAGAAAGAATTGGGCCACTGCGGAACATTTTCAGCAATGCGTAAGTTCAAAAAAAATTGAAAAGATTTTATACAATTTCTATAAAGAAAAGGTTGAGAAATTACAAATTCATTCAACACCACATTTATTTATAAATTATAAGCCTTCAAATGCGGACAAAAGTATGTTTGAGTATATTGACAAAGAGTATAACTATTTGAAAAAACGGCAATCACAAAAACAACTTGGATAAGGTGGTTTAAGTTTAAAACAAGGTTTTAAAATTGAGCTGTATGGCTAAACAGCCAGAAACAAATGGTTTTAAAGTTTATAAAGTTACCGTTTATCTTATTTTTATAATCCTGTTTTTTTACAACCCTATTTTTTTAATGATTGTATTGTGTATGGTTTCAACATCAAGAGTTCCATCAATTCGGCAAATTCTGTCTTTATTCTCTTCTGCAAGCTTGCGGTACGTATTCAAAATTTTTTGCATATGTTCACTTTCAAGTTCGTCGTATTTTTTATATCCGCTTCTGTTTGGATCTTCTGTATTTGAATATAAAAGCGGAGCAAGTCTGGCCTCGCTTTCCTCAACGGAAATGTCAATAAAAAAAGTAATATCTGGCTTTATGCAACCAATTTTTTTATGTAGTAAATCAACAAATTCAAATTGCTCGTAATTATTGCAACACTGATAGGCGTAAGTGCTGTCAATGTATCTATCGCATATTGCAATTTTTCCTTCTTCAAGTGCGGGTTTTATAAGTTTGTCAAGGTGCTCTTTTCTATCGGCCATAAGTAAAAACATTTCTGTTAACTTTGAAATGTCTTTGGTTTCAACGAGCAATTTACGAAGTTGTAAACAAAAATCATTCCCGCCACCGGGTTCTTTTGTAAGAATTGCGTCTTTACCTTTATTTTTGAGATATTCAAATAACAACTTTGCTTGTGTGCTTTTGCCGGAACCATTGATGCCTTCAAAAGTTATAAACATATGGCAAAAAGCAATAAACGCAAATAATAAACCTACAAAATTTGGCTGGGGTGAAAGGATTCGAACCTCTGAATGGCGGGATCAAAACCCGCTGCCTTACCACTTGGCTACACCCCAACGCCCCATTGTGTTTTTGTTAAATTTTAATAATCAATTTATTTAATAAATTTCGTATTTTTCATATTTTTCATATTTTTTAAAATAACAAAGGAAGTCAGCAAGATAAAAACTTTATTGATTTTTTTAAAAAACATTAAAAACACAGAGAGAGCTTTTATGTCTCCCTCAACTCACAACACTCCAAAGTTTGTAAATAAACTCTACATCTGCGACAATTTGAAGGTTTTGACTGGATTAGATAGTGAAAGTGTTGATTTGGTTTATCTTGACCTGCCATTTAACTCAAAACGGCTTTATAATGCTCCCATTGGAAGCCGTGCAGAGGGCTCACAATTCAAAGATACTTGGAAATGGAGCGATGTTAATGAATACCAACTTGATATAATTGCAAATGACTTCCGCAAAAAAATATTGACATTATAAAAATGTCAAGTATTTTTTGCGGGAAGTTAAGTAGAAGTTTAATTGGTTTAAGTAATGTTAGAAGCAGTAAAAAATACATTTAATACTCTTGAAAAACAAGGAATAACAGGAGATTTTTTATACAAAAATGCAGAGACGGAAGAGAAATTTAATATATCCTTACAAGGATTATGCGATATATTGCAAATAAACATTGTTTACAATGATAATTTAGTCAATGATAAAGGGGAAAAAATTAGTGGATATAGCAATGTTGCAACAAAAACAATTTTCATAAATAGCAGTGAAGTTGGTGAAAGAATGAGATTTACATTGGGACACGAATTATACCATATATTAAATCATGAAAACGAAGAAAGAAATGAGAATAATAAATTTAGCGAAAAAGAATTAAATGCTAATGCTTTTGCCGCTGAATTATTGATACCAAAAGATGTTTTAGTTAGAAAAATTAGCGATTGGGGAATAGATGTACAAAGATTGGCAATATATTTCAAAGTTTCCATTCCTGCAATGTTTTATAGATTAACAAATCTTGGTTTTTTATTGAAATAATAAAATATGGTGGATAACTTTGATGATAAAAGTAATAATAATATAACAACAGCTTATCCAACAAGAGAAGAAATAGAAAATATAATCAATTCTGCTTTAAAAAAAAACGCACAATCTATTCAAGATAGAATTATCAGCAAACTTGCTGATAAAGTAGTTGCCATTCTTGTCACAATAATGATCGCCTGTTTTACTTCTTTTGGTGCTTTAACTTATTTCATATCAATGACAAAAGAAAACATAGAATTAAAAGCACAAGTTGAAAAACTGCAATTCGATGTGCACAAATTACAAAATATCAAGAAATAAAAAATTGAAGAAATCAAAAAGTTTTTATATCAAAAACAAAATCACAAATGCAATGGATGCGGATGTGAATTTCCTATTGATTTGTTTGACATAGACCACATTGTTCCAAAGGCTTGTGGAGGAGGCGACTATCTTGAAAACTACCAACTTTTATGCAGAACTTGCAACACAACAAAAGGAGCAAGACCAATGGCGTTCTTGTTGCAAAGAATTGATTTGATAAGAAAGTTGAGGAGGCAAGTTGAGTATTAGCTTTTTTTTGCTATAAATAGGCGTTGTTTTATGAGGTGTTGTTTTATTGAAGGCAAAGGAAGAAAAAAAGCAGGAAAAGAGAAACTTATCGATATCGTTAATGATGATCTCTATAAAATCAACGGTGAAGGTTCTTTTATAGAAAATGTAGCCGAAAAGCCATTTCATGATACCGACGGCCTCGCGTTGTCAAGTGATGCCCGGCTTTTCATTGAACATAATAGAGCATTGTTATCGGAAGAGATTGCAGTATTGACGGATTTTTATATAACAGTTGTGAAAGAACACAAAGAGTTTTTAAAAATAAAAAAAGAAAACAAGATTGACGAAGCCAAGTGGATTCGTAGTATCGTTAGATTATTAGATGGTTCCATAAAACAAGCAAAAAGAAGACAAGGCGGTGAATCAGGAGATATAAAAAACCCTTTTAGTGGATTTCATGAAAAAGTGCAGTTAAAAGGATTGGCAAGTAATTTAAACATCGCATGTGAAAGAAATTATGTTGCTTGTGACGATGATATTGGAGAGGACACCATCTCTAAGGACGAGTTAGTTATTAAACAGAATTTAGATTTGCAATTAATACCTCTTGGCTGGAAACAACATGCCACTTTTATGGTGATAGATCATAATAACAGAAAAGTTATTTTTTTTGATCCAAATATGGCTTATCAGAACAGATTATCAAAATTTTTAAATGGTAAGGAGTTAAATAAAAAGAATGTTTTAGAAGTGTTTGTTGGTAAGAGTAATGCCGATTTACTGCAAAATTATGATCTCATTGATGCTAATTCGCAATTTTCTTACCCTAAGGGTTCCGATATCGGTATTGGATCAGCATGGCGTCATCATGACTTTAACGTTTCATATTTGCCGGGGAATGGTCATTGTGCTTTTGTATCTCGCGATTTTGCTGAAATATTTGTTAAAAACTATTGTCGAACTGTTTCAGAAAATATGAAGTACGGTGCTAAGGAAAAACAAGCAAAGAATGTAGATTATCGTTGGTTTGTTAGTGATGTTATAAACGATATGGATCGTAATTTCCACGGTCTTTCTATAGCTGTGTATCAGCGAATTATGTTACGTGATGCTTTTGAACGATTTTTGCCACTTCCGATGTTTTATAATATTGCACGTGAAAAGGAAGGTCTGAAACGTGATTCGAACGTCAGGAGCACTATTGCGAAATATTTTCCACAAACATTGGCAAAGTTTGAACATATACTATCTTATTACAAAGATATAGATGACAGTAAGGAGATGAAGGTATTTACGTGGCAAGACGCTGTTAAACAAACCGAGGAAAACAAACGAATAGAAGAACGAGAAAAACGACAAAAAATGCAAGCAAAAGCCAATGTTGCTGTGCGAAAGATAATGAAAAGGGGCTTTGAGGAAACTTTTGGTAAAAATATGGATATGTACTGTTATGATGGCACCGATGGTACAATATGTGAGAGCAGCAAGTATTTGCAGAATATGGTTAAACACCCTACTTCTTATAAGGATGCGAGTGAGAGCAAGAAACAAGTGATAGATGTTTATAAAACGGCAATGATGTATGATGGACAGGATACGGCAGATGCTAAACTTTTAAAAGATAATAAGGCCAAATGGCAAGAGAAGTATAAGTTTGTCTCTGGAGAGATGAGATGGGATTCGCCAGAAGGTCGTGAGTATTGGAAATACCGTGACATCAAGAAAGGTCATAAGATTGTGATAATGGGAGAACGCAGAAAAGGGCAGTTAAATTCGTCACCACTTGGTTTAGAGAGTGCTAAGTGTAAAAATAAACTTAATAACAGCACGTTGTAAGAGAGGTTTTGATTATTTTATTGCTTTTTTAAAAAATGCTTCTTTGCTCCAAAAGGAAATAATTATGGATTTTTCACAGTTTATTACACTTTCTGCTTTTGGACATATGATTGGCGTAGCTGGAATGATTTGTTGTCTTGTGGCGTTTTTCATTGTGCAAAAGAGCAATCCAAATATGGTGATATACAATTTTTTAAACTTGTTCGCAGCACTTTTTTTATTTATTAGCCTTTGCATTCATCCAAATATTGCTTCCATGTGTCTTGAAGTATGCTGGTTTGGCATTGCTGTTTACGGATTGGCGAAGATTTGGCTAAACGGCAAGAAGAAAAAGAATAAGAAAAAATAATTTGAAGTGTAGGTGTAGAGATATTTAACACGTTATATTGTCTTGCTCCTTGACATTAAACAATAAAAAAGAATATTGGCGATGTGAAGACTTTATCAAAAATAAAATTCATAGTTATTGTTGTAAATTTAGCGTTGGTCTTTTGTGGATTTTGTTTTTTGGGTGGGTTTTTTAGTAAAAAAGCACCAGTTGAGTGTAAAACAGCAGAAGCAATTACAAAAGAACAAGAAGAACAAAAAAATTTGGTTGAAGATTTTGCAAATTGTCAAAGTGAGCTCTTTTTGGCAAAAAATCAAATTGAAAAATTGAAGGTTATGCCAGACGTTAGAAAAGACGTTATTGAGCTTTTACTTTTGGCACGAGACATTGAAAAGAACATTGGAATACGAAAAAACTTTTCTAATCAGTGTATAAGAATGTTTGCGTTGGCGTCAAGAATTCCTGTCGTGCAAGAACTAATTTTAAAGTATAAAGACGCGATGTTTAGGAGTAATTGCAGGTATGCAAATAATGATGATATTGTAAAAATGATTGTGCCATTTCAAGTTAAATTTTTGGAACAACAACGTGAACAGGAAAATGAAAAAGCAGATGAGAAATTGCATAAACGTCTGTGGAGTTGGGTGAAATTTTATGTGTCAAAGTTGTTTGTCAAAAGTAATGTCAAAAAGAGTGAACTGGAAATTGATGTTAAAAACGGGAATTATAAGGGGGCGATGGAGTTTTTGAATAGTGGTAATTTTGAGAAAAATGATGAATTTAACAAACTTTATGGTGCTGTTGTTGATTTGAAAAATTTAAAACAACTTACTGGTGAGATATTTGAAATTATTGGCGAGGAGATTGTTTCTGGTGGTGAAGTTTTGGTTTATGACGGGAAAAGGAAGTAGAATTGTTGGTGCTTGGAAAAGCAGAACAAATTTTCGTTTTAGAAGATCCAGAGATGGGGAAAAATTTCGTGTATCAAAAAGGATTAAGCATCAAAGCAAAGTTGCTGGCGTTGCACTCGTAAAAAAATTGACAGCCCGCCCATATCGTTTGGTCGGTTTGCTGATGAAAATGAGGGTTTATAAATATTCAATACAAGCAAAACTCATTTGTATGTTGGCACCTTTTTTTGTGCTTTTAATTTTGGATAATTTTGTTTTGGCCTTGATTGTTGCGTGTGTAAATATTTTCGTCTGTGCTTTATTTTTTACATTTGCATCCGTTGAAAGAAGCGAGGCGATTGTTGGAGGAAAATTTGATTATGGAGCATATAAAACAATCAAAGCAAAAAGGGACACAATAGCAATAATTGGCTCTATGGTTTTTATGGTTGTGTCTGTTGCGGTAAGTCATTTTTTAGTCGCCGAATATATTAACGGGTTGTTTAATTTGTAATGTTTCATTATGGCTTTGAAGAAACCGAAATTCTTTTATAAAAAGTACTGGTTGTCAAGGTTGTTGTTGCCTTTTTCTTGGCTTTATATTGTGTTTTTTTTTCTTGTAAATCTTAAAATTTTTAAGGGCAAAAGGGTTTGTAAAAAAACAATTTGTATTGGTAATATTGTCGTCGGTGGGAGCGGAAAAACACCAATTTGCTTGGCTTTGGGCAGTCTTTTGAGTAGACACGATGATGTCTGTTTTATCACAAAAGGCTATGGACGAGAAGAAGAAAAAGAATTTATTGTTCCACATATGCACGGGAACTTATTTTCTCCAAAAGAAGTCGGCGATGAGGCCTTACTTTTGAGTGATGTTGCTGATGTTTTTGTTGTTGGTGAGCGTGATGAGGCAAAATGTAGCGAGTATGATATTGCTATATGCGACGATGGTTTTTTTGACAAGACAATACAGCAAGATTGTAAAATTGCTGTTTTTGATGGGAATTTTTTTATTGGAAATGGCTACACTTTGCCAGCAGGACCTTTGAGGTTTTGCTTAAAGTCTTTGAAAAAAGCAGATTTTGTAATTATAACGAATTACGACTTAGCTAATGTTGAAAGACAGGTTGAATTGCTTTCAAGATATGTTTCTCATACGCGCATTTTGTACGCACGGCAAGAAGTTGTTAGCAAGCACGATAGAGGAGCAAAGTATTTTGCGTTTTCTGGAATAGGGGAAAATTCAAAATTTTTGAATACATTAAAAAATTGTAAATTGGATGTTGTTGGTTTTTGTGGGTTTGGCGATCACGAAGTTTATGACAAGAAAAAAATAGAGTTTATTAAGATAAAATTTGCAGAAAGCGGAGCAGAAAAGATGATTACAACAAGTAAAGATTTTGTTAAATTGCCAAAGGATTTTGTTTCCGAATATAATGTTGAGGTTTTGGAAATTGAATATGAAATTATAAATTCGCAAGTAATATTAGATTTCATTGAAAAACTTTAATTTTCACAGCTTTGATTGTTTTTTTTTGTAAAAATCTTATAATTTTAGCGTGGTGTGCCGTGTAAAATTCGTTTATATTTCTGCGTTGTTTCTTTTTTTGCTTACAACAATTTGTGAAGGTGCCGAGTTTTATGAAGTTGAAGCACCGATAAGAAAAGCTTTAAATCAAAACTATATTTATAACATAGACGATATTGAAGACGCAGACGAGAAAAAATTGGATGTTGCGAACGTTAGACGTGTTTATATTGAAAATGCTAATAAGATTTATGCAGAAAAGAAAGAGACAGATATAAAGTTGCTAGCTGACAAAGACGAAAAGGAAAAAACAAATAGGCAAAAATTTTTGGAAGCAAAAGGACAGCAAAAAACTGAAAGCAATGTTGAAAAAAAGGAGGAAAAACCAAAATCTTGGATTGAAGATTGGTTGCCAAATACGAGCATAAAGCCATTTGAAATGGTTGGAGCTTACACGACGTTTAAAGTTATGTTAATAAAGCCAGTAAGAACAAAAATCGGCGCAACAGAGAAACGAAATTCCGGTGGAGAAACAAAGAGCTATGACCTGTTTAGTGGTGAGACGGATTTTAAATTTTTTCCTGCATTTTTTGTTGCAATTGGCAATGATCGTTTAAAATGGCTTCGCTGGGAAGTAGAGCTTGGATATTTACCACTTTTGTCCACCGGTGCAACGTCTTTGACCTCTTCAAGTGATATGTCAAATTACACGTTTACGACAACAAAAGAGGAGTTAAGTGTTCATTTGATGACATTGGCACTCAACGGCTTTATTCAACACGATTATTTTAATAAAAACTTAGTTTTGTATTTAGGTATGGGTATTGGTGTGGGATATGGTTTTAGTTTTAGTAGCACATTGGGGTCCAATTTTGTTATGCCAATTATCAATTTGGATGCTGGGCTTTCGTTTATGGTTGGAAAAAAATCTAAGATTAACATAGGATATCGTTTTATGTATGCTACAATGAATATGCCAAATCGTTATGCTTTTGGGCGAGCAAATTCATATGGAAATACAAATTCAACAAATAAAGCAATTCTCGGTGGATCGTTGAAATTTGACAAATTGTTTATAAATGCGATTGTTTTTGAGTATCAGTTTTATACAGCTTAAAGCTACGGAATTGTCATAATGCTTGTTTATTTCTGCATCTTGGCTAATTCCTTTTTCAAAAGCAATAAATGCTCCCAAAAATCTTTTTTTTTATTAGGGCAACGAAGCAAATAAGAAGGATGATAGACAGGAAAGACGGATGTTTGAAATGCGTTGATTGTTGTTTTGGATATTTTTCCAACAAGATCGGAGATTTTTTCTTTTGTGCCTGTTATTGCTCTTGTTGAAGTCGCTCCGCATAAAATTATCACATTAGGAGCTATGATTTCAATCATTTTTTTTATAAATGGAAGACATAATTTTATTTCCTCATCGTTGGGTGTTCTGTTTAGAGGTGGTCGCCAAAAGACACAGTTAGTAATCAATAAATTGCTTTCATTAAGGTTAATAAATTTTAAGGCTTTTCGTAAAAGTTGTCCGCTTTCTCCGCAAAATGGCTTGCCAAGTTCGTCTTCTGTTTCGCCTGGTGCTTCACCGATTAGCATAATCTTAGCTTTTGGATTTCCATCGTAAATAACGGTGTTTTTTGCTCCGCTTTTTTTCAAATCGCAACCATTAAAGTTTTTCACTTCCTTGTATAACTCTTCAAAAGTTTTTATATTATCAATATTGATCTCGGAAGGCATTAAATCCTTTTTTTCATAATTTTCACTTGTTTCAATGTCTGTTGAGATTTTTTCTCGTTTCATTGCCGTGGTGTTTGTCGTATCGCTTTTTATTTCTTTTTTATCGGTGTCTTTTGTCGTGTTCGCTTTGGTTATTTGACGATTTTGTTGTTTATTAGAGTAATCTCTCCCTGTTATAAAATCAAAACTCAAATCTATACCAAAATATCTTTGGAATTCAATGGCAGATTGTAAAAACGAGCTCACAAGTGGAACGTGGAATTTCTTTTTTAACTTTCAACAATTACTCGTTTGATGCCTTTTTTCTTTCAAAAGAAATATCGTCGTCCTCTTCGCTCATTTCTTCCGCAAGAGGGATTGGGCTGATAGTTTTTATTATTCTTGAAAAGATACCTTTTTTTTGTGGCTCTGTAATGTTTGAAAATAAACCTTCGGATTGTTCTATTACATCAAAATTTCTTGCTTTTTTTGGCATTTTCTCACTAAAATTTCCGTTATTAGCTATTTTTTTTTTTTCACTGATTTGACGAAGTTCGCTTGTAAAATTGATGATTTTTTCTTTATTTATCGGTATTTCATCGGTTCTCAAATTAAATTCATCTTCATTTTCAAGGTCGTCTTCCAATATTGGTTCGGCAAAAACTGGATTTTGTATGATTTCTTGCTCTATTTCTGTATTTTCTTCACCAGATTTTATTGCAATTTTTTGTCTTTCGGTTTGTTTGTTTTGCCCAATTTGTACTATTTGTGCATCCGTCAAATCAGCTTGATTGCTCTGTATTTTTTCAACACCAGAAGCAATAACAGAAACCCTTACATTATTGCCAAGGTTTTCATCAAACGCTATGCCAAAAATGACATTAGGTTCCTCATTGTTAAATGATGTTGCCTCGTTGCGAACTTTTTCAACGACATCCTCAACGTCAGAAGTTTTTAGGTCTTTATTACCAGTGATGTTTAGTAAAATATTTTTCGCTCCATTGATTGATGTGTCTTCTAATACTTGATTATGTATTGCCATATCTGTAGCAACTTTTGGATCAATGTCTTCGCCGTATCCTATTATTGCCCTGCCTGCATTTGATAAGATGGTTTTTACATCTGCAAAGTCTCGGTTCATAAAGCCCTGCTTGTCAAGGATGCTGACAACACAATAAACTGCCTGCCTCAATATTCCGTCGGCAATGGCGTAGTTTTCTATCATGCTGACATTATTCATTTTTAAAAGTTTTTCATTTTCAATGACTATTAGAGTATCAACATATTGTTCCAGTTCTTGTATTCCATTGTTTGCTACGTCCATTCTTTTTTTACCTTCAAGTTTAAATGGCTTGATAGCAATCCCAACGACAAGGATACCCATATCTTTGGCTATTTTTGCAATAATTGGCGAAGCTCCTGTTCCGGTCCCGCCACCCATTCCTGTGGCAATAAAAAGCATATCTGTCTCTGTAAGCTCTCTTTTTATCAAATCACTCGCTTCCTCTCCTGCCTGTCTCCCAAGTTCTGGGTTAGAGCCGGCGCCAAGTCCTTTCGTACATTTTGCACCAAGTTGAATTTTGATTTCTGCCAATGAATTATTTAAGCTTTGACAATCGGTATTTGCCGCAACAAACTTTACACCATCAAGTTGTGACAGTATCATATGGTTCACAGCATTAACCCCAGCACCACCAACGCCAAAGACTGATATTTTTGGAACGGAACTTAATTGAACAAAGCTGTTATTAGCTTCATTTGGCATATAAATAAACAACTGGAAAATTTAGTATAAAAGGTCTCTTAATAAGCAAGAAATTTTTGAAGGAATTTTAAACAAAAATCCGCACTTTGCTTTTTCGTAATTCTCAATATTGGATAAATAAAACTCTATTGCACTAATTAAATGAATATTTTCCGTTGCTAACATTTCTTTGTTAAGTTTTTCAAAAAAACCGCTTTTCTCTTCAATGGTAAAAACCGCATCGCTTATTGTTTCAACTTGGCAATTGAAAGCATTTTTAAAAATTTCTTCTGTTTGCTCGTATTTGCTTACTCCTCCCGTTAAAATGATGCGACTTATTGTAAAATTGTTTATTTTTGGGTTTGACCTTATAATGTTTTTTATTTCCGTGGCTATTTTTGCAATATCTGCATTCATAATTTTTTTTATTTTTTGATTTATCAGTAATATTTTATCATTTTCCATTGCATCAGCATTGGCATTGATTGATAGTTGTTTTAGTTTTTCTGCATTCGTTGGAAAAATATTTAAAGTTTTCGCGATGTTTTGAGTAATATCTTGCCCGCCTGTATCTATAAAACCAGAAGCGATTATGTTTTCGTCATAAATTAAACAATATTCCGTCGAATAGCCACCAAGGTCAACTATTAAAGTTGGTTCGTCTGGGTTGATGTTGCCTTTTAAAAAAACTGCTACCGCTCCGCAAGGGTTGATATAGTGCTTTATATGAATTTTATACCTCGCCAAGTAAGAGGAAAGTTTCCTTTCAAATACATTGTTAATACTGATGATATTAGTTTTTACTTTCACGATATTACAAGAAAGCTTATACGGGTTTTTAATTGTATTCGTTGCTTCGTCAAGTATGTAATTTGTGTTTATTACATCAAGTATTGTTTCAAGCGGTCTGCTTTGAGAAAAGCCTCTTGTTGTTTTTACAAGCATATCTTCAATTGTGAATTTTGAAAGTTTTTGTTTTTTTTCAAAAAGGAATGTTTTTTCAAGTGATGTTGTTTTAATATTTTCAGTTGATGCCAATAGTATAATTTCAAAAATTGCTATCTTTGTTTGTTTTTCTGCTTCGTCTATAAGTTTTAGAAGTTCACCATAAATTTCAGTGATTTCGAAAAGCTCTTTTCTCGTTCGTTGTGTCGTTATGTTTTTTTTTGAAAAAAAAACAACCTTTTGCAATGTATCTTCCTTTATTTCACAAATTGCCAGTGATATATGGCTTGCACCAAAATCAACAAAACAAAGATTTTGCTTTTTCACACGATGAAGAGAATGCGGACAAAATAAAAAACAATGTCATTGTTTTTGTCGTAGTTTGATAATAAATTTATTTTTTGTAATATTAAGTATCTTATGCCTAAGAAAGAGGAAAAGGAAAAGAAAAAAAAAGAAGAGAAAGAGGAAGAAATGGATGACGAAGAAGACGAAGAGGAGTCTGTTTCAACTGATGACGAAGACGAAGAAGAAGACAAGAAAAATGACAAGGAGGAGCTTGCGGATGACGATGATGATAAATCATTTATTAATGGCAAAAAAGGCAAGAAAATAAAAGATCCTAAAGATAACGATAAGAAGAAAAGCAAGAAAAAAGGAAAAAAAGGTCAAAAAGACTACGAAGATGATAAAACCAAAGGGATGGGTGCAAAGGTTGCGGCATATTTACTTGGTTGGGTTGGAACGCTCGGTATAGTTGGTTTTACCATAACAGCAATTGTTATGTCGGAACCGCTTTTTATGATCGGCGCAGCGGGATGCTTGGTTATGGCTATTGTTGGGTTTGTACTAAATGACAATGTTAATTACAAATGGAATAAAGATCGTTTATACAAAGCACAGAAGAATAGTAAAAAACGTATGCAAGAGATTTTTTTCGCACGAAACTCACCTGATAAAAAAAATACTGCATCAAAAACAGAAGGGATGGATGAAGAAAAAAAAAAAGAAGGACAAGACAATCACAATGACGATGATGAAGAAAATAAACAGGGGCAAGAGTCGTCAGACAAAGAAGAAGAAACAAAAAGCAATAATCCTAACCAAGAAATATTTGATTTTGAAAAGATCTTTGCTGATACCAAAGGAGGAGCCAAAGATAACGACAATAAAATGTCACCAGATAGTTTACCGCCTGTTGGATCACCATTTGGTACTCCAAGCACAAATCCACCTTCTGTGCCGCAGCCTATGCAACCAGTGTCTCCTGTTTTGCCTCCTGCAATGGGTGCGGGTGTGCCACAATATATGCCTTATTCGTATCCTATGCCTCAAATGCCTATAGCACCGGCTATGTATAACGTTCCGCCTCAACCAATAGCTACCACGATGCCAGCTAATGCAATGTCTTCGGTTGCACCTGTGCCAAATATGCAACCAGCATAAAATGTTAATTAACATTTTTAATTTTATTTTTCGTATTTATAACCTTATATTTTCTCTTTCCCAATCAAAAATATTTCACTACTATCCTTCCTTGACGAGTTTGGTTTGAAGCGGAAGACATTTTGAAAACTTTTTTTTAATTCCAAAAAAACGGCATTATCTGCACCTTTTACGGATTTACAAACAAAATTGCCACCTTTCTGCAAATGTTTTTGACAGAAAAATAAAACTTCCTCAATTATTCTCTCGCTTCTTATTCTATCAACTTCCGCATTGCCCGTGCTGTTTGGAGCTATGTCGCAAATAATACAATTAGCTTGTTGCGAGCCTGATAACTCTTTAATTTTATCAACTATTTTCTTTTGTGTTGTTTTATCCTCAAAATCTCCTTGAATAAAGTGAAAGTTTTGATGTAAAAACTTCGGTTCAAGTAAATCAACTCCAACAATCTGGCTTTTTGCAGTGTTGCGGTTTGTTGTTATAACCTGCGACCAACTTCCGGGCGAGCAACCGAGGTCAATTATTATGTTATCGTTTTTGTTGAAAATTTCATATTTTTTCTGTATTTCGAGTAGCTTATAAGCCGACCTTGCAAGATATCCCTCAATTTTTGCAGCACATACAAACGGATCTGTAAATTGTCGGTTGAGCCACTTTTGAGATGAAAGTTTTATTCCTTTTTTTTCTACTCGCATTTTTTTGTTGGAAAATCTAACCTTGCCATCGTCGGTAATAAGCTTTTTTTGTTGCTTGAAGTTGCTTTTTAAAGACGTGTGAACTTTCATCTATGAAATACAAAAGCAATAAATTCAATATTCAAGCAAGGTTTTTTTGTTGCAAAGAAGTTTTTTTAAAATTGCCTTTCCACAATGTGGGAATGGAAGGGTTTTACAATATTGATATAATTAAAAAACATCAATCAACATCCACAACATCAACCACCAAAAGGAGATTGTTGAGGTGCTTGACAAATTTAACGTTCTAACAAATGACATTGCTAAAAGTTTGCCGAAAGAAATTAAATCGAGAAGGAAGCAATACGAGATGATGGAGATAAACTTGTTAGTTGGGAGATTAGTTTGTGAGTTGAAAATTAAAACAAAGGAAGTCGGCGACTTTTGAGTATAGAAAATTAAGTTTATGTCATTAAAAAGTAAGTTTGCTGAATTTGATAAATTGCCACCTTTGGCGAAGAGTCAAAAAATTCAAGAAATCGCAGATGAGGCAACCCATTTCAGCTATGACAACAAGCACGATATTTTAAAGGATTTATACGATGAAATTAATGAATTAAAAGATGAACTGGACGCACACGATGAAAATAAGGATAATGTCAGAAGGATTTTTGAAGAGCTCGGCGATGTGCTGTTTGTAATTGGAAATTTGGCAAATCGTTATAAAATTGATAGTGCCGATGCTTTGGAGTATTCAATTAAAGAATTTGAGAGAAGAATGATTTATTGCGAGGAGCATTATACTGGCAACACGCCTTTGAAAGAAGCTCCAAAAGAGGAGATGATAAAACTTTGGAAAGAGGCGAAAAAAAGTAAATAAACAAACTCCAAAAGCAATCAATGGTGCATTTTTTTTGTTTTTGACGATAAAAAAAGCCCAGGTTGGAAAGACCAAGCCCGGGCCAGAAAAGGACACTATAACTTAATTACCATTATACCATCCAAATATTTTTTAAATAATTGATTTGATTGTTTAATTTCCATTGTATCCACAATCTTTTTTGCATTGTTCGTAATTAGGACTACCTTTTACGCACTTAGCTTTTTTGCAAGCTTCGTACTCGGATTGCGAAACAGCGAGTGCACTAAAAGCTCCAATGAAGCAATTAAAAACAAAACAAGCCAAAACAAACACACCAAAAGATGCTTTCTTACATTTCATACAAAAAAACAACAAAACTGGCGAGTAAAGCGACTTTGAGGTTAAAAATGCAAGAAAATTATTTTAATCAATGAAAATAAAATGCTTGCAAAATAGTTTTTTTTCTTTTACAATACGAAGTCGTTTTGTGGCTCGCGTAACCATTGAAGAAGTTTTATCGCAATGCGAAAGTCCTTATGAACTCGCTGTTTTGTTGGCGTATAGAGCAAATGCTATTGCGACAAGTAATAAAACAGCTGTTGATGCAAATAATAAATTTGCAGTGTTGGCATTGAGAGAGGTTGAAGCTGGAAAAGTCAGCATAGAGGAATTGCGAGACACGGTAATAAGGAAGTATGCAAATGAACTGCAAGGAAATGTTGTTAATAATAACTTCTTACTTGATGACGCGTCAGTTGATGAGCCTATTTTTGACGTTGAAAAGAAAGGCAACGATGTTGAAAATAATAGCACTGGTATAGATCTTGGAGTTTCAAAAGACTTCTTTGCTTCCGGTAAATAATGTCCAACATTATTAGAATAGAACACGGAGATTATAAAGGTCTTGTCATCGGCGAGGGTTTTCGTGGTGATGGTTCACGGATTACGACTTCTTTAAATCGTGGTGTGCTTTTTAATACTTTAATAAATAGATTTCATTTGAATTTGAAAAATTTTTCTTGTGCCGATTTTTGTTGTGGTAGTGGCATTGTTGGCTTTGAGCTTATGTCTCTTGGTTGTGGAAGTTGCACTTTTATTGATTGCGATAGAAAAAAGTTAAATAATATAGAAGCATTTTTAGAAAAACAAAACTCGAAGAGTTTGCAAAAGCATCAAAATAACAACGGAGAAGACAACACGACCGCCAAAAGTGTTCCTTTTAATGCAAAATGTATTTATGCCTTTTTACCTTCTCTTAGCGAGAATGCTACATTTGATTTAATTTTTTTCGATCCACCTTATAAAAATAATTTTTGTCAAAAAACTTTGGACGCGATTGCCGTCAAGGGTTTACTTAACGATGGCGGTATGTTGATATTAGAGACACAAGAAGATTATAATTATTCGGCTTTTGAGGTTATTTATTCAAAAGATTTGAAAAATGGGGCTAAGTTTGTGTTTTTGCGGAAAAAATTATAGGAAAAAACTATAGTGAAAAAAAGCTTTCTGCTGTTTTAAATATTTCTTCTTTGGTTTTGCATTTTGAGATTTCACCGCGGAATTTTGCCCCTCCGTTGACGTTTTGCGAGTAGAAATACAGGTTTTTTATTGCAAATCCGATGGCGTTGTTAATTGGGTAAAAATCAAAAATTCTCGTTAAATGCTCTTGTATGCAGTCGCTCCATATGTCGTGCGGTTTGTGTGTTTTGTTCTCATTTTTTAATAACGAAATGCAGTCCGCAATTAACCAAGGTTTGCCATATAAAGCCCGTCCAATCATTGCTCCGTCGCAGGAGGAAACTTTTAAAGCTTCTTGAATATTTTCAAGGTTTATATCGCCATTGACAATGACTGGGATTTTTACAGCATCTTTTAATTCTTTAGCGAATTCCCAATTAGCTTTTCCGCTATACATTTGGCTTCGTGTTCTGCAATGTATTGTTATTGTTGCAATTCCTTCGCTTTCCGCAATTTTGGCAATATTAACAGCATTTTTATGTTGTTCGTCCCAGCCCATTCGCATTTTTATTGTTGCGGGAATGTTGTTTTTTCTTGCGGTTTTTGCTACGGATTTAATAATTCGCTCTGCGAGCTTTTCGTCTTTCATTAGTGCGGAGCCGGCATAGCTATTGACAATTTTTTTTACAGGACATCCAAAGTTCATATCAACAATGTCTGCTCCCGCATCTTTTGCAACAAGCACGGCATTTGACATAATTTCAGGGTCGCATCCTGCGAGTTGAATTACAAAAGGAACTTTACTTGTTTCTTTCAGTGTTGCTTTTTCAATGTATTTTTTTCTGCATTCAAGTATGGTCGCGTGGGAAGCAATCATTTCGGTGTATAAAAGTGGCACACCAAATTTTAACAACATAGCCCTAAAAGGAGCATCCATCACTCCACACATCGGAGCAGGAAAAATTGGATAATCAAAGGAAAAATTGCCAATCTTTATCACAAAAACAAATCGTTTATTGTCCGGCAACTATTTTTCTATTGTTTCTTGTTTATCTTCGGAAACAGATGCGACCGGAGCAATATTTTCAGCACCAACTTCTGATGCTTTCGTGGCAACAACGGCATTTTTGCCTACTTCTATTTTATCGGCATTTGCATTTGTAGGCTGTAAAAACTCTTGATATTTTTTATCAAAACTCTCAACATCACTATCAAATTCAGTTGACGTTCTGCAAACATTCAAACGAACTTTTGCAATAATATCAGCAAAAACATTGACGGAAACAATATATTGCCCGAGTGATTTTATTGGTTTTTCTATTTTAATAGAACCAACATCAACGGAAAAAGAAACTCTACTTTCGTGCAAGAGCTCGCAAATCAAACTACGAACATCGCGATTTCTAACCGAGCCATAGATTATTCCGTCGTCAGAAGCTTGACGAATGATATTGAAAACTTTTTTATTCAAAATGTCGGCAACATTCTCTGCAACCTTCGACATCTCACCATTTTGTTTTTTTAATTCTTCAATTTTACTTTGTAAATTTGCTATATTCTTCTTGTTAGCAACAACAGCATAACCTTTTGGAATAAGAAAATTGCGACCATAGCCAGTTTTGACTTCACAGACATCGCCAACTTTTCCAACATTCCTAACATCACGGCTCAATATAACATTCATACACTTTATAAAAAAACAATATGAAAACCTTTTATAATCACTTCAGTACTTTAATATTTAACGTAAGGCAACAACCCTAAAAATCTTGCTCTCAATATAGCTATACGCAAAGCTCTTTGTTTTTTCCTACTTTTTACATTTGAGCTTCTTGTAGGGACAATTTTCCCCCTTGGGCTGATAAACTTTTTCAACAATTTTACATCTTTATAGGATATTTTAGACACTTCAACATCATTTAATGTTGGAGATGTTGCTCTTTTGAAGAATGAAGTAGAGCCTTCTTTTTTAATCTTCAAAGCGTTTACAGAAATTCCCTCAACTTTCGCCAACTCGTCGTAGGTGATATCACCAGACATTGTATTTACAAGAGCGTCGTCTTGATTTTGTGTCGCAGACATTATTCTCGCCATATTATCTTAAATTAAAACCTAAATTCATTGCACTATAAAACCTTTTGTCAAAAACAATTCCTTCATCAGTATTTTCCTGACCAGTCAAATTGTTTGGCGTTCTGCTCTTTAAAACACTCTCATCTTCAACTTTTACAAACAGATATCTTATAAAAATAGTGCTATGTCTCAACTTTTCATCAAGCATTTTATTGATTTCCTTGTCGGCACTGATTTGCACCATATAAAAATGGGCGTTTTCATTTTTGTTAATTTTGTATTCCAATTGGCGAAGCCCCCAGTATTCAGCATATAAGATACTCCCACCATTTGAAACTATAATATCCCTCAAAGTTTGCAATGCCAATCTTACGTCCTCATCCGAAACGTCTTGTCTGGCAAGCAATGTTAATTCATAATTCCTTTTGCTATCCATAGCCACAATCCAAGTGAAATATACTTTTTTTATTTGCAAGTAAAATTCTCATCAATCAACATTGTTGTCATTTTTTTTATCGGTTTTTAAAAAAATGTCGCCCTTGATAATAAAAAGTTGTTTTATTTTGTCGTCAACGTGTCTAATTATAATTTTGGTAATTTCTCAAATTCTGATAATGGTGAAAGTAAAAGATTGCTCGGAGCTATTTTGTTCTCTGTAATGTTTTTGGCAGTCTGGAATTTTTTCACTTCCCCAAGCGAGGAAGAACTTGCAAAAATGGAGCAGAATAGGAAAAAGAACAATGTGGAAGTGAGCGTTGATGCAACAAGGGACGACAATGGTTTAATCACTACAGAGAGTATAAAAGATACTTCAAATGCAAAAAAGAAAAAAGAGAAAAAGGAGATTTTTTTACAAAACGATAAAGTAAATGTTGGTTTTGATGTTGTTAACAACAGGATTACTTTTTACTCTCTAAAAGGTTTTAAACAACACGAGAAGAGTTTAAAAAATGTCATTTTATTGGACGACGAACACTTTTTTGAAAGCGGTTGGCTTGGAGATGTAAAGAATGGAGAAATTGACTGGAAAGTTAAGAGTAAAAATGACAATTCTATTGTTTTGTCTGGAAAAAATGGCAATTTTTCATTTGAAATGAGTTATTTTTTAAATGACGATTATACCATAAGTGTAAAACAGAAAGTTATAAATAATAATGGAAAAGCGGTAAATGTTGCGAATTATAGCAGAATTTCGGAGAAAAATACGACAGACAGAATTGAAAATGTTGGAGCTTTCCGCGGTGTGTTGTTCGTAAATGAAGACAAAGTTAACGAATTCACTTATGATAAAATAGGGAAGGGCACAATTGCACAGGAGGGCAATAAAGGTTCTTGGATTGGTTTCTCGGATCAATATTGGATTACTGCATTGGCATATCAAGAACAAAATGACGTAATGAATATAAGGTATTCAGCAAAGAAAGGAAACCACAAAGATGATATTTACCAAGTGGATTTTTGTAGCAATTTGATGCTTTTGAAAAACGGAGAACAAATTGAAAAAGAAAGCTTGCTTGTTGTGGCGCCGAAGAAGCTGGAATTGTTGCAAGAAATTGAAAAAAAACACGAACTTCAAAAATTTGATAAGGCAATAGATTTTGGAATGTTTTACTTCTTATCAAAACCTTTGTTAATAATACTAAAGCGACTTAATTCAATAAGTGGAAACTTTGGTGTTGCAATTATATTGCTTACAATTTTGGTAAGAATGATTATTTTTCCGCTGGCAAATCGTTCTTATAGAGTTATGGCAAAGATGAAAAAGATTTCTCCGCAAATGGAAGAAATAAAAAAACGATGTGGCGACGACAAGAAAACGTTGCAAACTGAAACTTATAAGCTTTATAAGGACAATAACGTCAACCCAGCATCGGCTTTCTTTCCGCTTTTGTTGCAAATTCCAATATTTTTTGCCTTGTATAAGGTGTTGGTAATTTCTATTGAAATGCGTGATGCTTCGTTTATTGGCTGGATAGTTGATTTATCTTCAAGAGACCCTTCATCGGTTTTTAATTTGTTTGGTTTGCTAAATTTTGATGTTCCTGTTGTTTTGCAAATTGGGCTATTACCTTGCTTGATGGGTCTAACTATGTTTATTCAACAGAAAATAAATCCAATGACAGGAGTTGACCCTGCACAAGCGAAAATGATGAAATTTTTTCCTTTAATTTTTACAATTATGTTTGCGTCAATGCCTGCTGGTTTGGTGCTTTATTGGATTTGTAGCAATATATTCACAATCATTCAACAAAGTGTTTTAATCAAAATTGTAAATAAAGGTTTATAAAGCTGTTTTTTTGTTCGCAAATGTGGGATTTATTGAAAACTTTTCTGCTTGGAATTTGGCAAGATAAAAAAGCTCGTTATCTTGCTATTTTTTTTATTATTTGCGGTATTTATAGGTTTTTAAAGTGGCTAATTGTTTTTACTGCTTTTCAGCTTACTCCGGTTGATTTTGTCAGAATTCAAGACGATGGAGCCCTAATGTTTAACTTCGCGAGGAAATACGATCAAGTTGTTTATCCAAAGGATTTTCAGTTGCCAACGAGATATGGGAAAAGAAATAAAAAATTTGATTTGCGTGGTTTCCGTGAGAGCAAGGATTGTGAAAAGGAGTTTTTCAAGATTTATGAACGTGCCGTTGATGCTTTAATTAGAAGTTCGGCAAATAAAAAGTTTGTTATTGATTTTGAAAGTAAGTTTCCAAAAAATATTGGTGAGGTCTCATACCTTGATGGTTCTGGCAACAATGTAGATATTTATGAAACATTATACAGACAAGAAATGATTTTTAAAGCAGACAAAGAGATTGATTATTGTAAATTGTTGCAAGAAAAAGCTACACTATAAATAAAGCATCACAGTGTCTTCTTGGTTTTGATTTCATCAATTGCTATTTGCCAATTATTGTTTTACTAATTTTCATTGTCGTAGCTATCGGTTTCTGTTTCGTAGTTGTTGCTTTCTCCTCCTTGCGTCCAAGCATCTCGTTCCTTTTGAGCTTCGTCTTGGTCTCGTTTTGTTTGGTCTGCTATACAAAATCTTGACAATGGATTGTAATAAAGACGTTTGCGTCCAATGTCATCGCCACATTCTTCGCAAAAGCCGTATAAATTTCTGTCTATTTTTTCTATAAATTCTTCAATTTTTTTCGAAAGCTTACGTAGTCTGTCTTTTGTTCTTAATTCCGCAAGAGTTTCCGCTTCTATTGATGCCAAATCTGCTTCATCTGCTGAACGTTTGTCTGCGTTGTCGTTATCTATGTCTTCGGCTTTTAGCTTTTTAGCTATATCATCAAGCTGTTTTTGTAAAACATTTTTGAAATATGCCAAATCTTTGTCGCACATATATTCCTCTGTTGATGTTCTTGGGTCGTAATCTTCTGGCAATTCAACTTCTTTTGTGCCGACTTTGATTTTCATAAAAAAATTTATGCAACAGGAGTTTTATTTTTTTTTAAAAATCAATATTTATAAAGATCTTTTTGGATGTTTTTATCTATTGGCCGTTTTTGTATTGGTGTTTTTGAAGGTTAATATTGTAAGGATTGTAAGTATTCTTTAATTTTTTAATTGATTTCCGTAAATATTGAATTTTTATGTTTTATAATCTGCATTTGTTTAA
>AUXO010327446.1_pt1 | contig 30312 bp, 31 predicted proteins | sample 768731 | NCBI WGS metagenome assembly AUXO01 (sample SAMN02715735, study PRJNA202380) | gut metagenome | biome: sheep rumen | host: Ovis aries | place: New Zealand: Palmerston North
GAAGGAATTAAGGACGCAATGTTCATATTCCGTGGACCAGATAGATTAAATCCATAATTTTTTGAGGTGATATTATGCACATTTCATGGGATGAATATTTTATGGGGGTTGCCTTACTATCTGCAAAAAGAAGTAAGGACCCAAATACACAAGTTGGAGCTTGTATTATTAATGATGATAAAAGAATAATTGGTATTGGCTATAATGGATTCCCACGTGGATGTGATGATAATATCTTCCCGTGGGGAAAGGGAAATAGTTATTTAGACAACAAGTATCCATATGTTGTCCATGCTGAAGCAAATGCGATTTTAAATTCTACAAGAAACTTAAAAGGATCAACATTATATGTATCACTTTTTCCATGTAATGAATGTGCTAAATTGATAATACAATCAGGTATTAAGCACATTGTTTATATGAATGATAAATATGATGGTACTGATTCTGATTTAGCATCAAAAAGAATGCTTGATGCCGCAGGAGTAACATACGAAAAAATGAAGGCAATTTCTTTAGAAATTAGAAGTGAGGAATAATGCTTTATTTATTAAAAAAATATTGGTATTATTTCGTAATAGTTTTAGCAATTAATATTCCCTTATTGATTTTAACAACTTATAGAACAAATAAATATATATTAACTAAAGGTGGAGTTACTGATTTTAGTAACATAGTTGATGTTGATACAGACTATAAAGAAGAAGGTAAATTTCAAACAATTTATGTTCAAGATATAGAAGGTACAACATTATTTATGAATTTTATTGCATCACTTAATCCTAAAACAATGGAAATAGATGAAAAATCTGATGTTGTTCAATCAATGACAGAAAATCAATATTATCAAAGCTCTAAGATTCAATATGATTCATCTGTTTATAAATCAATTATAACTGCATATAATTATGCCATATATAAGCATCCTGAATTAGATATTGCAATTGATTATTCATTTGATGGATATATGGTTACATATTTTTACCCAAGCGATTGTATATTTAGAACAGGTGATTTAATTAAAAAAGTAAGATCAAGTGATAATGTTATAAAAGCAACATCAGAAAATGAGGATAGCTATAGACAATTCTTTAGTAATTTAAAAGATAATTACTCTAATGGTGATATATTTAGTATCGAAAGAAATGGTGAAATAATTGATGTTATCCCTGAAGATACTTTTAAATTTGGTTATTCGGATTATTATAGTATTAAAAGTACAACACCAAGTTTAAAAATAAATGGTAGTAATGTAGGTGGTCCATCAGGTGGATTATTACAATCATTATCTATTTATAATCAGCTTGTCCCAGAAGATTTAACTCATGGCTTATCTATTGCAGGTACAGGTACTATTTCATATGATGGTAGCATTGGTGTAATTGGTGGTATAAAAGAAAAAGTACCTACAGCCTTAGATAATAATGTTGATATATTTTTATGTGTAAGTGGTAATTATAATGACGCTTATGAAGCATATCTAGCAACAAAAGGTCATGAAAAAATGCGTTTAGTTGAAATTAAATATTTTAGCGATGCAATTGATTATTTGGAGGCGCTTGATATATGAAAAAATTATTAGATGCTATCCAAGAAAAGATGAATGAGGTTGATAATCTAAAGGTATTAAAGAGAACAAAAATAATAACATTTTTATTCTCTTTCTTATTTGGATTATTAACTGTTATAGGTTTTATAGGTATAATAGTTAATCTTGCAATATTAGATCAAAAACTAATTAAGCTTTATGTATTTTTAATTGCAACATTAATTTTAATTTCAATCTTTGTAACATTAGTGTTATATTATAATGGAATATCAAAAGGAAGAGTTAAAGGTTTATATAAAATTTATCTTTTTGATATAGTAATTATTGCAACATTTATTTATATAATTATGTTAATAATGTTTATGATAGGAGTATTTTAATGAATTTTATAATAACAGGTATAGTATTTTTTATAGTATACTTTTTAGACCAACTAACTAAATATTTAACAGAATTATATGTTACAAGCGAAGGAATTAATCTAATTCCTGGTTTCCTAACTATTCAAAAGCAATATAACCCTGGTATGGCATGGAGTTTTTTAGATGAGGGAGCAGGTATTATTTTATTAACTGTTGTATCATTTGTTGCAACAATAGTTTTAGGTTATTTTGTTTTAAAAAATGATTGGAAAAAGAAGACATTAAGAAGCTTTGCATTTACATTTGCATTAGCTGGATGTGTTGGTAATCTATTTGATAGATTTTTAACTATTTTATATAGATATTTCAATATAAATTTAAGACAAGGCGTTGTTGATATGATTCATTTTGAATTCGGTTCTACAACATTTAATGTTGCTGATTTCTTTTTAGTAACAGGTCTTTGTCTTTTAGTACTTGAAATAATCATAGATTATTTTAAGAGTAATAAAGTTGAGGATAAAGTAGATGACAGAAATTAAAATAACTAAAGATTATGTAGGTCAAAGAATTGATAAGGTTTTAGTTGAATTATTAAAAGATAAAACTAGAACAGCAATTCTAAAGTTAATAGAAGATGGAAATATCTTATTGAATGGTAATACATTTAAAGCATCAACTAAAGCAAAAGAAAATGATGTTATTACAATATTAGATGTTGAAGCTAAAGAATTAGATATTGAACCTAAAAAGATGGATTTAGATATCGTTTATGAGGATGATGATGTTGCAATTATCAATAAGCCAAAAGGTTTAACAGTACATCCTGGTGCTGGTAATAATTCTGATACACTTGTTAATGGCTTGTTAGCAGAACTTGATAATTTATCAACGATTAATGGTGTAATAAGACCAGGTATTGTACATAGAATTGATAAGGATACATCAGGACTTTTAATGATTGCAAAAAATGATAATGCTTCATTATCTTTAACAAATCAATTAAAGGAACATACTTGTAAAAGAAGATATTGGGCATTAGTTTATGGTGAATTCCAAGAAGATAAAGGACGAATTAATGCACCAATAGGAAGAGATCCTATGGACAGAAAAAAGATGGGAATAGTTAGAGATGGTAAAGAAGCAATTACTAATTTTACTGTTTTAAAGCGTTATAAAGGTTATACTTTAGTAGAATGTGCTTTAGAAACAGGACGTACTCATCAAATAAGAGTTCATATGGAATATATAGGTCATCCACTTGTCGGTGATAAGGTATATGGAAGAAGAAAAGTAATTGGAAATGACGGACAGTTCCTTCACGCAAAGGTTATAGGCTTTAAACATCCTAGAACTGGTGAATGGATGGAATTTGATTCAGAATTACCTGAATATTTTAAAAACTTCTTAAATACTTTAGAAGAAATTAAGAAATAATAAAAATGCACTCATGTTCGAGTGCATTTTTATCTAAACTATAAAATTATTTTTTTCTAAATATTCATTTATTTTATTCATTGGTATGGCATAAGAATTAATATAATTGTTATTGTTATCTAAAGATGATGAAAAATTAATTCCAATTAACTTAAGATTAGAATCAATAAGCATAGAACCAGAAGACCCTTCGTTTATATATGCTGTATGCTTAATAACATCAAATGAGATATTACATTCATCACTTGAAACATTATTAGGTATTTCATATTTAGTAAATCCTAAATATTTACCTAAAGTTAGAATGTTAGAATTATCATTTTTATAACCAATAGATGCTATAACATCACCTATAGAGGTATTATCATTTGAGAATTCAATTGGTGATAAATTATTTTCTGTTTCAAATGACAATAATGCTAAATCATAACTTGAATCATTAGATTCATTATATAGGAATGCATTATAATAATTACCGTAATAATCAGTAATTAAAATATCATAATAGTTATAACTAGAATATAATAAATGATTGTTAGTTAATACATAGTATGTATTAATATCTTTTTTTATAATAACACCAGATGCAGTTTTACTAAAAGAAACATCCGATACTCTGGTTCTTTTAAATGAAACTTTAATAGTAACATTTTTTTCTTTAATTTCATCTGTGATTTTTTCTTCTAACTCACTATAAAGCTTGTTATAATTTTTACATGACGATAGAATAAAAATGTTTGAAAATATTATAAATAAAAGAAGAAATAATTTTCTTTTTTTCACATTATCACCTAAAACATTATAGCATTTTTTAATATAAATTAAAAGTAAGCGTTTTCTTTTGAATATTTATTAGTCTTTAATTTAGTATCATTATAGAAAATTATCATATTTTATGTTAAAATAAAATATAATCGAGTTTGTGGAGGTTTTTTATGAAAAACTATAAACTACATGTTCCTGAAGGATTTAGTGATACAGTTGGTATGAAGTCCTTAGCAAAAAAGGAAATTGAAAAAAGATGTTATGAACTTTATAGACTTTATGGATATACACCAATTGAAACTCCAGAAGTAGAATACATTGATGTATTTTCATTTGATGGTATTCAAAAACCAGATCTATATAATTTAATCAATCGCCAAGGTGAGGTTTTAGCTTTAAGAAATGATATGACATCATCTATTGCAAGATATGTTGCATCAAATCCTAAGGTTGAAAATGCTGTATTAAAATATTCTTATGTTGCAGATGTATTTAGATATCCAAGATTATATCAAGGAAAGAATCATCAATTCAAGCAAGTAGGAATTGAATTGATTGGTAAGTCAAATGAATATTGTGATGTTGAAGCAATATATTTAGCTTATAAATCACTTAAAGCTTGTAATGTAAATAATTTTACAATCCATTTAGGAAGTCAAAAATTCTTAGATACATTATTTACTGATTTTGGTATTAATGAGGATTTAAAACAAAAATTATTTGAATCAATTGAAGCAAAGGATTATGTAACATTAAAGCAAATCTTAAATGATACATTAGATGTTGATAAATCTAAATTCATAATTGATTTAATGCTAAGAGGTGGACATTTAAGATTTATTGAATCATTAATGTCTAATCTTAAAGGTAAAGAAAGTTATAATGTATTAGATTATTTGAAGAAGATATTTATAATGCTTAAGGATTTAGATATCACAAATGTTATATTTGATTTCTCTATTTATTCTTACGCAAAATATTATACTGGAATTATTTTCCAAGTTTATGTTGATAAGGTTAAAAAAGCAGTTTTATCAGGTGGTAGAAGTGATTCACTTTATAAATCATTTGGTAAAGATTTAGAGGATATTGGATTTGGACTTGAGATTGATTCTTTAGCAGAATATGTATTAGAAAATGATTTAATCGATTTAAAGAAGGTTAAATATTTATCATATTCTGATGCAAACTCATTTGTTACAGCAACAATTAATAATGAAACATTTAGAGAAGATGGCATTATAGTATCTGATGGTCATTTTAATTCTTTAGAGGATGCAACTAAATATGCTAAAGAAAATGATTATGATGCTGTAATAGAATACAGTAATAATAAGATCCGTCTTTGGGAGGTAAAGTAGAATGCTTACTTTTGCGTTATCAAAGGGAAGACTTGCTGATAAAATATTTAAAATGTTAAGAGATTTAAATATTGTTGATATCAGTATTGATGATGAGGATAGAAGACTTGTTTTAACAAAAGGTGATTTTAGATTCTTTTTAGCAAAACCAAGTGATGTTCCTACATTTGTTGATATGGGTGTTGCAGATATCGGCGTAGTTGGAAAGGATACCTTATTAGAAGAAAATAGAGATATTACTGAAATTCTAGATTTAGGATTTGGTAAATGTAGAATGTGTGTCTGTGCTCCAAAAGAAAATGGGGACTCTTACAAATTAAAGAGTAATGTTGTTGTTGCAACAAAATACCCAAATATTGCAAAGGCATACTTCGATTCAGTCCATCAAAACTCTACAATAATTAAATTACATGGTTCTGTTGAATTAGGACCAATTGTTGGTTTATCTGATGTTATTGTTGATATCGTGGAGTCAGGAAGAACACTTAGAGAAAATGGATTAGAGGATGTTACAACAATTCATGATATATCAGCTAGATTAGTTGTTAATAATGCATCATTAAAGACTAAGTATGAGGATATATTAAATATTGTTAGTAAATTCGAGGACGAATTAAAGAAATAAAGAGGTATAAAAAGATGATTGAGATTATTGAGAAGGAAAAAGACATTGAAGAATTCTTTAATGTGCTTAAGAAGCGTGGAGCAGTAAATTCAGGAGATTTTTCTGATACTGTAAAGGCAATCGTTGATGACGTTTGCAAAAATGGTGATGAGGCTTTAATTAAATATACTAAAAAATTCGATGATCCTAATTTTGATATTAAGAATGTTGAAGTTAAAAAAGAAGAGCTTAAGGCCGCATTTGACTCTTTAACTGACAAGCAAAAGCAAGTTTTATTAAAGAGTAAAGATAGAATCCAAAGCTTCCACGAGCATCAAAAAAGAGATACTTGGATGTATGAAGACTCAATAGGCGCAAAGCTTGGTATGCGTTATACTGCAATCGAAAAGGTTGGTGTATATGTACCAGGTGGTAAGGCAGCTTATCCATCATCTGTTTTAATGAATATTTTACCTGCAAAGGTTGCAGGATGTGAAGAAATTGATATGGTTACACCAGCTGTTGGTGGTAAGGTTAATCCTATTGTACTTGCAGCAGCATATGTATGTGGTGTTGATCATGTATATAAAATTGGTGGTGCTCAAGCAATTGCTGCACTGGCTTATGGTACTGAATCAATACCAAAGGTATATAAGATTGTTGGACCTGGTAATATCTTTGTTGCGTTAGCAAAAAGAGAAGTTTATGGTCTTGTTGGAATTGATTCAATTGCAGGACCATCTGAAATTACAATTATTGCTGATGAAACAGTACATCCTAAGTTTGCAGCAGCTGACCTTATGGCACAGGCTGAACATGATGTTTTAGCATCATCAACATTATTTATAACATCTATGGAAAAGGCTATAGAGGTTAGAAATTGGGTTGAAAAATATTTAAGTACTGCATCAAGAAAAGATATATTAGAAAAATCATTAACAAATTGGAGCAAGATTATTGTTTGTAAATCTATAGAAGATGCATGTAAATATGTTAATAAACAAGCACCAGAACACTTAGAGATTGCAATGGATGAACCTGAAATTGCATTACCATTTATTAAAAATGCAGGTGCAATTTTTATGGGTCACTATTCAGCAGAATCATATGGTGATTATATGGCAGGACCTAATCATGTATTACCTACTGTTGCAACTGCAAAATTCTTTTCACCACTTGGGGTTGAAGATTTCATAAAGCGTACTTCACTTCAAAAATTAAATAAAGAAGCAGCTTTACAATTAGCAGATGATGTTGATACATTTGCTAAGCTTGAGGGATTAACAATGCATGCCCTATCAGCAGCTGTTAGAAAGGATGAATAATCCCTATGAAGTATATGAAAAAATCATTTGCAGGAATGGAAGTATACCATTCAACGTTAATTACTGATGGTATTATTCTAAACGCAAATGAATCCCCATATCAGCCTCCTAAAAAGATAATTGAATTATTTAATGAGGCTATAAAAAATATAGAATTTAATCGTTATCCTGATATGGATGAAAGAGAATTAGATCAAGCAATTGCAAATCATTTTGGAATTGATGCAAATTGTGTAACTGTTGGTGTAGGTTCAGATGAATTATTATCATCAACATTTAGAGCTGTATTAGAACCAGGTGAAAAAATTTTAGGTTTTACACCAGCATTTTCTATGTATAAGGTTTTTGCAACATTATGTGGCGCAATATATGAACCTGTATTTGGTGATGAGAATATGCGTTTTGATATTGATGATATGATTTCTAAAATCAAAACATCTGATGCAAAAGCGGTTGTTGTATGTTCACCAAATAATCCAACTGGTCAGTATTTTACTGAAGATGAAATTAGAAGATTAATAGAATCTACTGATAAGCTTATTTTATTAGATTTAGCATATATCAATTTTTCAGATAATGATTATACAAAGATTGCAATGGAATATGATAATGTTATTTCATATAGAACATTTTCTAAGGATATGGCATTACCTTCATTAAGAGTTGGTTATGCAATATCTAATAAAGAAAATATTGATATGATTAATTGTATTAAAGATCCATATTCAGTTACAACTATGTCTCAAATTATGGCTAAAATTGCAATTGAGAATGTAGATTTATATAAGCCTCAGCTTGAATTAATTAAATCTGAAAGAACTAGGGTTTACAATGAATTAAAGAATATGGGGTTTAAGGTATATCCTACACAAGCTAATTTCATATATATGAATATGGATGATAAGTATTATCAAGAACTATTAAAAAACAAAATATACATTAGACGTTTTAAAGAAGGTACTTATAGACCTTGTGTTGGTACAAAAGAAGAAAATGATAAATTCTTGGAGGTATTAAGAAATGCGAAATAGTGGTATTGTAGAAAGAAAAACAAAAGAAACTAATATTAAATGCCAGCTAGAGCTTGATGGTGAAGGCATTGCTAATCTTAACACAGGAATTGGTTTCTTTGATCATATGTTAAATACTTTGACTAAGCATGGTGGATTTAATCTTGATTTTACATGTAATGGTGATTTAAATGTAGATACACATCATTCAGTTGAGGATTCAGGAATTGTTTTAGGTATGGCTTTTAATAAAGCATTATCTAATAAGGATGGAATTCAAAGATATTCATCATTTACTATGGCAATGGATGATGCATTAGTTATGTGTGCTGTTGACCTTTGTGGTAGAGCATATTATGAAAGTGATGCTAAATTTGATTGTGATAAATGTGGAGATTTTGAAACTCAAACAACAGATGAATTCTTTAGATCATTTGCTGATAATGCAATGATTAATCTACATTTTGTTGTTTTTAGAGGACAAAATGCTCACCATATTATAGAAGCTATGTTTAAAGCACTTGCTAAGTGTTTAAGAGACGCAATTAGAATTAATAAAGACATTAAGGGCAGCCTTACTACAAAGGGTGTGATTTAATGATTGCTATTATGGATTATGGCATCGGGAACCTTGGCTCTGTAAAAAATGCATTAGATCATTTAGGTATTTCAAATGTAATTACATCTGATAAAGATGTTATTTTATCAGCTGATAAAATTATTTTACCAGGTGTTGGTGCATTTAGTGATGCAATAAATACATTTAAAAAATATGGTTTCGATAAAGTTATTAATGAAGCTATAAAGAAAAATACTCCAATACTTGGCATATGCGTTGGTATGCAAATGCTATTTGAACGTGACTATGAATATGGAGTTCATGATGGACTTGGTATTCTAGAAGGCGAAATCATTAGATTTAATGATGTTGTTGATGGAGTAAAATATAAGATTCCTCATATGGGTTGGAATCAAATTAAAGTAATAGATGATAATCCTTTATTAAAAGGCTTAGATGGTAAATATGTATACTTTGTGCATTCATATTATTGCCCTAAGAGTAAAGATGCATCTGCATTAACTACATACGCAGGAGTAGAATATGTTTCTGTTGTTAGACGTGGCAATGTATATGCAACACAATTTCATCCTGAAAAATCAGGTAATGTTGGATTAGAAATCTTAAAGAATTTCGGAGAATTATAAAAATGAAAATTTACCCAGCAATAGACTTACACCTTGGTAATGCAGTAAGATTATACAAAGGTGATTATAATCAAGTAACAACATACGGAAGCCCAAAAGAGATTGCAGAGCAATTCAAAAAAGAAGGTGCAACATTTCTTCATCTTGTTGATTTAGATGGAGCAAAGGATGGCAAATTCGAAAACCTAGAAGCTGTTAAAGCAATTTTATCTACAGGAATTGATGCTGAACTTGGCGGTGGAATTAGAACTATAGAACATATTAAAGTATTACTAGATTTAGGTTTAAAAAGAGTAATACTAGGTTCAAGTGCTTTAAATTTAGATTTTGTTAAAGAAGCAATTGATAAATTTGGTTCTGATAAAATTGTTGTTGGAATTGATTGTATGAATTTAATAGTTAAAACACACGGTTGGTTAAATGATACAAAGCTTTATGCAATTGATTTTGCAAATTCATTAAAAAAGATTGGTGTAAAAACAATTATTTTTACAGACATTTCTAAAGATGGAACATTAGAAGGTATTAATCAAGAACAAACTAAGAAGATGATTGATGAAACTGGCTTAAATATTGTTGCATCAGGAGGAGCTAAATCAATTAATGACGTTAAGGCTTGTAAAGAAATTGGCTGTGAAGGTATAATATTAGGTAAGTCATTATATGCTGGAGAAATTAATTTAAAAGAAGCATTAAGCTATGAGGATTAGGAGGCATATATGTTAACAAAAAGAATCATACCATGCCTTGATCTTAAGGAAGGTAGAGTAGTAAAAGGTGTAAACTTTTTAAACCTAATTGATGCAGGTGATCCTGTAGTACAGGCAAAATGTTATTCTGATTTAGGTGCAGATGAAGTTGTTTTTTTAGATATCACAGCTTCATATGAAAAAAGAGGAATCCTAATAGATGTAATTAAGAAAGCTGCAGCTAATGTATTTATTCCTTTAACTGTAGGTGGAGGAATTAAAACTATTGATGATATACATGATATTTTAATGGCTGGAGCTGATAAGGTATCTATCAATTCAAGCGCAGTACATAATCCTTCTTTAATAAAAGAAGGAGCACAAAAGTATGGTAACCAATGCATCGTTGTTGCAATAGATGCAAAATGGAATGGAGAATTCTATGAGGTTTATACTGAAGGTGGAAGAAATAAGACTGGTCTTGATGCGGTAGAATGGGCTAAAAAGGTTGAAAGCTTAGGTGCTGGTGAAATATTATTAACTAGTATGGATGCTGATGGTACTAAGAAAGGCTTTGAACTTAATTTAACTTCATTAGTATCAAGTGCTGTAAATATTCCTGTAATCGCATCAGGTGGTGCAGGATCAAAAGAAGACTTTTATGATGTTTTTACTAAAGGTAAGGCTGATGCTGGACTTGCAGCATCACTATTCCATTTTAAAGAACTAGAAATAAAAGATTTGAAGAATTATTTAAATAGTAAGGGTGTAGAGGTTAGAATATGACAAAGCAAGAAATTTTAGATACAGTAAAATTTGATGATAAGGGATTAGTTGTTTGCGTTATTCAAGATGCTCATGCTAAAAAAATTAGAATGGTTGCATATATGAATCGAGAAGCATTAGAAAAGACTTTAGAAACAAAAGAAATGTATTATTTTTCAAGAAGCCGTAATGAATTATGGAGAAAAGGCGAAACTTCTGGATACTATCAACATATGAAAGGCTTATCTATTGATTGTGATGGAGATGCTTTATTATTCCAAGTTGAGCAAGAAGGTGGAATTTCTTGTCATACAGGTCATGCAACATGCTTCTATAGAGATTTAGATGAGGATGTTGATGTTAAGGTTAATAGAGTTAAGATTGAAAAATCTGATATTGAATTATTTAATCTTGAAGCAACTATTAATGATAGAATTAAAAATCCAGTACCTGGTTCATATACAAATTATTTAATTGAAAAAGGCGATAATAAGATTTTAAAGAAGGTTGGAGAAGAATCAACTGAAACGATTATCGCATTTAAAGATGGCAAGAAACCTGAAATTGTTGGTGAAATTGCTGATTTAATTTATCATTTAACTGTAGAAATGCAGACAAAAGATATTTCATGGCAAGAAGTTTTTGATGAATTAAAAAACAGATAATAGGAGGTAGTTAGAGTTATGGGATATTTAGAAAAAGTAGAATTATGGAAGAATTATAAGGACTTAGATAAGGCTTTGAAAGCTGAACTTGATTCTATGGATGAAAAGGAGCTAAAAGACGCTTTTACAGATGATTTAGCTTTCGGTACTGGTGGAATGAGAGGTGTACTTGGTGCTGGTACAAATAGAATGAATATTTATATTGTTGCTAAAGCAACTTTAGGATTCGGTCGCTATTTAAAGGAAAAGAGTGATACTGCTTTACAAAAGGGTGTTGCAATTTCTCATGATAATCGTCATCAATCTAAGGAATTTGCAAGGATTTCAGCTGAAGTTTTATCTTCATTAGGATTTAGAGTATTTTTATTTGAGGCTTTAAGACCTACTCCTGAATTATCTTACGCAGTAAGATATTTCAATTGTATTGGTGGTATTATGATTACTGCATCACATAATCCTAAAGAATATAACGGATATAAGATTTATGATGAAACTGGATGTCAGTTAGTTCCTGCTGATGCAGATAAGGTAATTAAGAAGATTGATGAAATTAAGGATTATTTCAATATTGAAACATCTTTAAATCATGACTTAATTCATTATATTGGAAAAGAAGTTGATGAAGCTTATATTAAGGAAGTAAAGAAGATCATCTTAAGACCTAACTTAAAGAAGAACTTTAAGTTAACATATACTCCACTTCATGGTACAGGACAAGTATTTGCCGCTGATGTATTAAGAAGTGAAGGATATGATGTTACTCCAGTTAAGGAACAAATGACATGTGATCCTGACTTCAGTGGTGTTAAAACATCTAACCCAGAAAATAAAGAAGCTTATGATGAATCTATTGAACTTGCAAAGAAGATTGGCGCTAAGATTTGTCTTGCAACTGACCCAGATGCTGACCGTTTAGGTATTGCTGTTGAACACAATGGAGAATATTATTTATTCACAGGTAACCAAACAGCCGCAATTATATTAGATTATATTTTAAAAACTAGAAAAGAATTAAATACATTACCAAAAGAAGATGGATATATTTTCACAACAAACGTTTCATCTACTCTACCATCTATAATCGCAGCTGATTATGGTATTAAGACTGAAATCACTTTAACTGGATTTAAGTTCATTGGTGAAAAGGCTCATGAGATGGTTGATATGGGCAAGGGTGAATATGTATTTGGATTTGAAGAATCATATGGATGCTTAGTTTCACCATGTGTTCGTGATAAAGATTCAATTCAAGCCATTTTAATGCTTTGTGAAGCTGCTGCTTATTATTTTGAAAAAGGCATGGATTTATACGATGCCTTAGAAGAAATTTATAAGAAGTATGGATATTATAAAGAAGGTATTACTAATATCGTATTAAAAGGCTTAGAAGGACAAGCTAAGATAAAGAGAATTATGGATTTCTTCCGTACTACAGATATTAAGCTTGATGGATTTGAAATATCTGCAAAGGATGATTGCATGTTAGGCATTCATACTGAATTCGGTAAAACTGATGATAAGAAGTCTAAGATTAATTTACCTAAATCAAATGTTATTAAATATTATTTATCTGATGGTTCTTGGGTTGTATTAAGACCTTCAGGAACTGAACCTAAACTAAAATTATATTATGGTGCTAAGGGTCAAACTGAAAAAGATGCAGATGCAATCGTTAAGAAGTTAACAGATGAATTAATGGCAATTGTAAATTTAATTAAATAATATAAAACAGGACCAAAAGTATCTTTTAAAATAAATATAAGTCTTTTGGTCTTGTTTATTTTTAAATAAACAATTATAATTAAGTAGGTTTATTCCTATATATATTAATATATATAAGGATAAGGTAATTAATATAAGTAATTAAGGAGAATAGTTAAAATGGCATTAACAGCAGGAATTGTTGGACTTCCTAACGTTGGTAAGTCAACATTATTTAACGCAATAACTAAGGCTGGTGCATTAGCTGCAAATTACCCTTTCGCAACAATTGAACCAAATGTAGGTATGGTAGAAGTACCTGATGATAGATTATGGGTATTATCAAAAATGTATAATCCAAAGAAGACTATTCCTGCAGTATGTGAATTTACAGATATCGCAGGTCTTGTTAAAGGGGCTTCTAAGGGTGAAGGATTAGGAAACCAATTCTTAGGTAATATTAGAAACTGTAATGCAATCGTTGAAGTAGTAAGATGTTTTGAGGATTCTAATGTTACACATGTAGAAGGTGGAGTTGACCCAATTAGAGATATTGAAATTATTAATATTGAATTAATTTTATCAGATTTAGCTCAGGTTGAAACTCGTATCCAAAAAATTGCAAAGAAGGCTCAATCTAAGGTTGATGATGCTGCAAAGGAATATGAGATTTTAACAAGAATAAAAGAAGCATTAGAAAATGAAAAAGCTGTTCGTGAGCTTAAATTTGAAGATGAAGAAAGAAAATATGTTGATGCATATAATTTCTTAACTGCAAAACCAATTTTATATGTTGGTAATGTTGCAGAAGAATTTATTGCTTATGCATCTGGTGATGAAAACTTTCAAAAATTAAAAGCTTATGCTGATAAGACTGGTGCTGGTTGTATTGCAATATCAGCTGAAATTGAATCTCAATTAGCTGTATTGGATGATGAAGATAAAAAGGCATTCTTAGCAGATTATGGTGTAGAAGAACCAGGCTTAAATAAATTAATTAGAGCAACATATGATTTATTAGGTTATGCAACATTCTTTACTACAGGACCTGATGAATGTAGAGCATGGACTTTTAAGAAAGGAATGTATGCACCTGAATGTGCTGGTGTAATTCATACAGATTTCCAAAAAGGATTCATTCGCGCTGAAACAGTATCTTATGATGATTTAATTAAAACAGGTTCAGCTTTAAAGGCTAAGGAAGCTGGTCTTGTTAGACAAGAAGGAAAAGATTATATTGTTCAAGATGGCGATATAATGCTATTTAAGTTTAATGTATAATAAATTATGAAAACAGAATGAAAACAGGATTTATAAATCCTGTTTTTTCTTTTATCGAAAAAAATACTAAAAAAAATCAAAAAAAGTGCCGTATTTTGCGAGAAAAGTCCGCTAATAACATTGAAAATATATTATTATTTTGTTAAAATAAAAATATATATTTTATGTAGGGGGATAGGCTAAAATGGATTTTTTCGATATGGTCCCAGATAATTTTTTCTCACTACTATCATCAAAGAACAGAAGAATTTATCTAGCAAGTATACTTCAAGTATTTAAAGTATATGAAACAGGTACAATCTTAGGTATCGACAAAAAGGTAGTAGTAGATGATCTTGTGTATTTCTTAGATACTAATAAACAATATCTTTATGACGTTGAAGAAGACGACAAAGAAGATGAAGAAGCTAGTCCAAGAAGTACTAGAGAACTTGCAAACTTTATATTAAGAAAAATGGAAGAAACAGGATGGATATATGTAGATGTATCTAACGACTATGATGAAATACTAAATTTCAGTGATGTCGCAATTACAATCTGCGAGGCAATAATTAATGCCTATCCAGCAGTTGAATATTCTGAAGATGAATTACCAGATGATTATGTTAATCCAAATGAGTATCAAGGTTACATCTATTCAATTTATTCAATTCTAAATCAAGAAGATATTCAAGATTATGGTTTGACTTTTAATATTGTATATCAAGATACAAGACAACTTATTAGAGCAATAAGAAGACTTGATGCAAGAATGAAGGATTATATTAATTCTGTTGTTAATAATAACGAATTAAAAGATCTAATGGAAAAGTTGATGGATTATAAGACTAACGTATATGATAATATGTATGTTAAGTTAAAGATTTCAGATAACATTGATAGATATCGTCTAGCAATTATCACTAAGCTTCAAAATATGCAAGCTAATGAAGAAATCATTAATGATGTTGCAATTAATTATGTACCAGTTACTCAAAATCATGAACAAGCAGTTGCAAAGGCTGTAAGAAATATTGATGAAGTAATTGATGCATTTAATGCATTAGAAGAATTTATTTCTGAAATCGATAGAAAGAATAGAGATTATATCAATTCTACTATTGGTAAAGTTAAATTCTTATTATCTGAGGATGATAATACAATTGGTAAGCTTAATACAATCTTAAATTTCATTAAGAAGTCTAAGAAAGAAGATAAGATTGATAAGTGTATGAGAATCATTGAAGGTCTTTATAACTTACCTTTATATAAAATCTATGATCAAGAAAAATCTTTATATCAACCTCGTGGTGGATATGCAAGAAATTACAATCAGGTTTTAGATGAAGTTGGACTTGATGGATTTGAACTTGACGAAGAATTTATGGCTCAGTTCAAGAGCAATTACAATGAAGATGAAATTGCTAAATTCTTAGAAGACCATGAAGTAAATGGAGAGTTTAAGGCTTCAGATATAATTGATTTCGATACTCCAGATGATGTATTCATGATGGTAGTATATTGTATCATTCAAGCGAGTGAAAAAGGTTATTATTTCAATATATTAAATGATATGGTTGAAAATGAACATTACAAGATGAAGGATTTTGTAATTAGAAGAACATTATAAATTAGGAGAAATTAGAATGTTAGACGCACTAGAAAAAATGACAGTAACACAGCAGCAACAGTTCCAAGACACTGCTAATAAGCTTTTACAATCTACTTTCCTATCAAGAGATAAGAGAGATAATAAGGAAGCATATTACTTCCTAATGAGTTATAAAGATTTATTTGATGAATTTTTTAAGATTCTAGGACTTGAAATAACATTAGATATGCCAACAGGCTCAGTAATGTTATCAGGTGCTACAAATGCATTCTCATTAAAGCTAAGAAGAGATGAAACAATCGTTTTATTAATTTTAAGACTTTTATATAATGAGAAGATGAAAGATACATCATTAAATGAAAATATCGTTTGTGCAATTTCTGATATTCATGAAAAATATGATTATCTAGAAATTAAAAGAAAGTTAAATAAGACTGATTTAATTAGCGCAATTCGTTTATTTAGAAAATATAATTTAATTGAAGTTACAGGTGATATTCAATCATCTGCAACAAAGCTTGTAATCTTACCTACTATCTTAATGGCTATTAAGACAGAAGATATTTCAGTTGTTGTAAATACAATTAATAAGATTACACAAGATGATTTTAATAAAAACAGTGGGGAGGCTAATGCATAATGAAAAGACTTGTTAAAATAAGATTAATTAACTGGCATTACCTTTCAAATGAAACAATTTCAGTAAATGGAAATACATTACTTTCTGGTCCTAACGGATCTGGTAAGTCAACTATCATGGATGCCATTACTTATGTATTAACAGCTGGTGATACAGTATTCAACCTTGCTGCTAACGAAAAAGGTAAGCGTGACCTAAGAGGTTATGTTAAGTGTAAACTTGGTATGGATGATAAAGAATATTTAAGAAATGGTGACGTTTCTGGTCATATTGCTTTACAATTCCATGATGATAAGACAGGACAAGATTTCACAGTTGGTGCAGTAATTGATGCATTCGGTGATTTATCTCCTGTAAAAACAGTATTCTATAAGAGTCTTGAAGCAATGGATGACAAGATGTTTATCTCTGATGAAAAGACTATTTATGGTACAGTAGAATTTAGAAAGCATAATCCTTTATTTGAATATTATCTAACTAAGAAGGAAGCAAAGAGAGGATTTAGAAATGCATTCGGTTCTATTTCTGAAGACTTCTATAAATTAATTCCAAAGGCTTTAGCATTTAAACCAATTGCTGATGTTAAGGAATTCATTTATCAAAATATCTTAGAAGAAAAAGAAATCGATGTTACTGCAATTAAGGATTCTATTCGTGCTTATAAGGAATTAGAAACTACACTAAAGCAAATTCAAGCTAAGATTGCAGATTTAAGAGAAATCGATTTAGTATATCAAGAAATCTTAAAGATTCAAGAACAAAAGAGCTATCTTGAATACTTAATGAGATTATTTGATGTTGAAGAAGTAAGAAACAATATTAAAGCTGCTAAGCAACAAATTGAAAGAGAAAAGCAAAATAGATTAGACTTTGAACAGCAATTAAGAGATCTTGATAAAGAAAATTTAGCTTTACAGGATAGAGCAAGAGAAGTTTATAATTTATTACAAAATAATGATCAATTTAAAGCACAAGAATATGTTGCAAGAGAAATTACAAAGACTCAATCTAACATCGAATCTCTTGAAGCAAATAAAGAACAATTCTTAAAGAGAGTATCTAATTTCAAAGATATCTTAAATGATTTAAGAAGATTATCTAATGAAAAGATTTATTCTCAAGTTCAAGGAATGAATTTAACTGTTATTAACCAACAATCAGTAAATGAAATGAAGGTTAGATTAACAGATTTCGATAATCAAATTCAAGCAATTTCTGCAGCTAAGAATAAGGAATTAGGTTCTTTAGAAGCAAAGATGCATGAAATTGTTGCAACTATTAACCAAATTACAACTGCAGTTAATAATGCAAAACAAAATAGATTAAATTATAATCCTCAATTATCTCAATTAAGACTTGAAATTAAAGAAGGATTAAAGAGAATTTATAATTATGATGTAGAAGTTCATATTTTTGCTGAATTATGCGAAATAACTGATCCAAATTGGGCAGATACAATTGAAAACTATTTAGGTAATAGAAGATTTATGTTAATCGTTGAACCTAGATATTTCGACCAAGCATTACAAATTTATGCAAGAATTAAGAATAAGTATCGTTTATATGGTATAGGTTTAGTAAATACAAAGCAAATTGCTAAATTCCAATCATTCCAAGAAAATTCTTTAGCATCAATTATTGATTCTGAGAATGCAGATGCACGTGCATTTATTAATTATACATGTGGTTCTGTAATAATGGTTGATAAGCCAGAGGATCTAGAAAAATATCCAACAGCTATCACAAATGATAACTTAATTTATCGTGGATTTACTGTTACTTCATTAAATCCAAATATTGAAAAGCCATTCATGGGTAAGAATGCCGCTGCTAAATCTAAGGAAGTTTGGATGCAAAAGGCAGTAGAAGCTAAGAAGGAATACACTGAAGTTAATGGTAAGATTGAAGCATTAACACAAGAAGTTGATTTATTAGCTGAAATTGATATCCGTACATTAATAACTGATTTAGATAAGGCATTAATGTTAGAAAAGGAAAAGGCAGCTATTTCTGACTTAAAGAATGAAGCTAAGAGAACAAAGAATGCTACACCTTCTGAATTAGAAGATGATTATCAAAAGATTCAGTTAACAATTAAGTCTAATGACGAAAAGAAGTTAAATGTATCAAGAGATATGGGTTCTATTGATAATAAGATTACTACATTAAATGAAGCAATTAATGCTAATTCAGTTAAGCTAAAGGAATTAGAAGATGAATTAAAGGCATTAGCTGGTGATAATGCAGTAATTGCAGAAAATGCTAAGCAAGAATATCAAGAAATCATTAAGGGTCAAAGCTTTAAGCAAGCTTTAAGCAAGTATCAAGAAAGATTTGAATCTCAAGAAAAGAACTTCAAGACTCTAGATGATGCACTTCATCAAAAGCAATTTGATTTCATTTCAAAATATAATTCTAACTACACAGTTGGTTTAAATGAAATGGACAAATATTTAGCTGAATTATCTAAGCTTGAAAAGAGTGAATTAATCACTTATGAAAAGAAGGTTAGAGAAGCTAGAGAGTCTGCTGAAGTAGTATTTAAGGAAGATTTCATTGCTAAATTAAGAAATAATATCTTAACTGCAGAACAAGAAATTCAAAAGATTAATGATACTTTAAGAGGTATCAGATTCGGTAATGATACATATGAATTCATATTCCCACGTTCACAAGAATATGCTGAATTCTATGATATGGTAACTTCTGATATGGTTGATTTAAACCAAGGCTTATTTACTTATGAATTCCAAAATAAGTATAATGAACAAATTTCAGAATTATTTGAATCTATTTCTCAAGATGACCTAAATTCTAATGGTGCATTTAATAAGTTCACTGATTACCGTACATATATGGATTATGATATTCGTATTACAAACTTAGATGGTGAATCAATGACTTACTCTAAAGTATTTAAAGAAAAATCCGGTGGTGAAACACAGGTTCCATTCTATGTTGCAATAGTTGCATCATTCGTACGTGTATATACTAAGACAGGATTTGCTGGTGGAGATCCTATTGGTATTGTAATGTTCGATGAAGTATTCGATAAGATGGATGGTAACCGTATGCGTGCTATGATGAATTTCATGTGCTCTATGCCATTACAAATCATCCTTGCATGTCCTCCACAGAGAATGAACATTCTAGAAGAATTTGCTGATACTACATTAGTAATGGTAAGAAAGGGAACTAAGGCTCAGGTTTTACCAGTAATCAGAAAGGGTGAATAAAATGCTTTTTGGACGTAAAAAGGAAGAAGAAACTAGTTTTGAAGCACCTAAAAGAAGTGCAGATAAAATAGTATTTAATGAGCTTGAAGATGATGATCATTTAGCATTAAATCTTGTAAAAGAATTAATGAATGGTAATCCTTTAATTATCAATTTCTCAAAGCTTAATGAAATTGAATGCAATAAAATGCTTGCATTTTTCCAAGGTGCAACGGTTGCATTAAATGGAAAAGCTTTAAGAATTGATGCAGATATTTATCTATTTGCAAAGAAAGAAGATTTATTAGATGGCTCATTAAGAGAATTTGTAAAAGATCTTAAAAAAGCATAAAAATATAAGAAAGCATTAGATGTAAGTTGTTTTAAAGCAACTTATTGAAAATGCTTTCTTTTTTTATTGATGTTTATGGAAATATACATTATAATAAAATAAATAAATTTTTTTTACATTTTAATAGGGAGGCATAGTATGAAAAAAATTATTTTAAGTTTAGCTGCAATTTTGGGGATTTGCGCTACATCTTTATCATTGACATCATGTAAAGAAAATTCTGTTGTAATAAAAGGTGCTGGTGGAGAAGAAATAACAGTAAAAAAATCAAACGATGAAGAATTGGTTTCAAAAGCATTTGCAGCATATGCAAATAAAGCATTTGAAAGTCAAAAAAATATTTATTCAGTTGGCATTCATACTGAAAGTGAAACTGAACAAGAATATAAAGTAAATTATTTAAGTGAAAATACAAAAACAACTATAAATGGTGATGTAAGACTTACAATTGGTAAAAATAAATACACTAATTTTAAAGAAAAGGATATAGCAACAGAAGAAGATTTTTCTAAAGCTAAAGAAGAATTAAAAAACAATGTTGATTTAGAAGTTCAATTATCTGAAAATGTACAAAGTAAAAGCACTATTAATAGAGATGAATTTATACAATATTGTTCTTCTCTAGGGGTAGATTATAATAATATACCAAATATTAGTACTGAAACAAATAATAATATTAATATGGATATAAAAGGATTTTTGGAATCAGGTAATTTATATTTAGAATTAGAAGGTACTAAAAATAATCCTGATGAACCTAACTTTAGTAATAATTATGTTAGTACAAATTTTTTTGAGGGACTACCTTGTACATATATCACAAGTATTTTAAATGAATATCAGAACTCTAATTTTTATACTTTATTATCTAAATATACAAATTTGGAATTATCTGAATATACTACAGAAAATTTCTATGAATCAGATTATTATAATTATTTAAAAAAGTTTGTTTCTGATAATGATGTTGAAATTACATCAATATCAAATGATGATGTAACATTTAAAATTAATTTTAATACTAGTTTTTATTATGAAATAACTAAAGCTATGTCTGATATACCTAATTTTACAGGTATTGCTGATATATATACAACTCCAGATTTGAAAGACAAAAAGCTTGGAGAATATAATATTGTATTCTCAAACGAAGGTCTAATTAAATCAGAAGATTGTAATCTTGAAATTGATATGAATGATATTCTTGATGATGATACCAATACTACTAAATTTAAAATAAACTTAAAAAATGTTATTACATATAATGATGATGTAAAATTTACATTATCTAAGGATAGTAAAAAGGAATATAAAGAAGCAGATTTAAATACTATTTTAGAAGAGTCAGTACATTGGATAATATAAAAAAGAATTGTTTTAACATAAAAAATGAGATATTTTCACATAAAATCACATAAATTATATTGAATTTATTTTATTTTGTTTTATAATTATAATGACTTAAAATTAAGAAGGAGTGGGTTAAATATTATGAAAAAATTATTTTTAAGTATGGGCGCAATTGCTGGTTTAGCAGTATCAGCATTATCATTAACTGCATGTAATAACGCAGCTACTGAAGCAAAATTAAAGGATGCTAATGGTAACGAAGTTGTTATTGCAAAGACTGAAAAGGCTGAAGATGTAGCAAAGGCTTTAGTTGTTATTTCTCAACAAGATGGAAAGAAGATTTATGCTGTTGGTGCAAATCTTGATGTAAATGCAAAAGTTAAGGGAAAGGCTATGGGTGCTAATGTTGAATTAACAGCAAGTGCATCTGCAGAAGCAAAGGTTACAATTGGTAAGAATACATATACTGATTATACTGAAGCTTTAAAAACTGGTTTAAGTGAAGAACAAGAACAAGCTGCAATTAATCAATTTGCAAATAATATTGATTTTGAAGCAAGTGCATCTGCAAATGCAAAGTTAAAGGCATCTGTTGATAAAAGCGAATTAGCTACACAATTAGGTATTACTGATCAAACAGCAATTGATGAAGCTGCTTCTAACGTTGAAAAAATGTTAAATATGGAAGCTAATGGAAATGCTAAGCTTTTCTATGATGAAGGATATGGTTATGTTGAAGCAAGTGCTAAGTTACCTGCAAATTTAGCTTCAATGATGGGCGTTACTGTAACAGGTGAAGAAACTACAGCTGAATTAGTGAAGAATATTAGAAGTGATGAAAAATTAGCTGAAAGTATTTCAGGCGATAAAGCTGCACAAATTTCTACTTATTTAAATGCTTATCAAACTAAATCTTTAAATGAATTATTAGCTTCATTTGGTATTTCTGGAGATGCTTCAATTGATGATGAAGAATTAGTTTCTATTTCAACTTCAGAAGATTTCTATGAATCTGAAATGTTCACTCAAATTGTTGCAGGAATTGAATCAGTTGGTGTAACTATTTCTAGCGTTAATGGTACAGATGTTGAATTCACATTAAATGCTAATGGTAAGTTATTAAACCAAGCTTATAGTATGTTTGCTCCAAGAAAAGCGATATCTGGTGATGCTTTCCGTGCAGTAGAACCAAGTGCTGCTTTATTTGATGAGAAGACTGTTTATGCAACAGCTAAGTGTGTAATCGACGTTGCAAATGTTTTACCTAAGTCATTAGAATTATCTACAGAAAAGCTTGGAGATATTGCTAAAGTCGCTATGGGAATGTCTGGTGCTCAACTTCCTGTTGAATTTACAGAAGGAAACTTAAGTGTTGCTTTAAATTTCAAGTATGATGATGCTGTTAAGTTCGAAATGAAGCCAAACGCTAGTATCACTTACGAATTTAATGACTCAGAATTAAGAAAATAATATTTATAGTAAGATAATTTAAACTATATTTGAAGGTATGTGTTTACATACCTTCTTTTATTTGATTTTTAATTTAATATTAAATATAATAAATATATATATAAGGAGATGGTGATAATGCTTAAAAAGAAACTTTTATTATTAGGGATTATAGTAGCTTCTATATTTACATTAAGTAGTTGTAACTTAAGTGATTTTTTATATAGAAATGAATCATCTTTATTAAGTTATACATTAAGTGAAAGTGAATACAATACAAATATATCAAATATTGATTATTTGATTAATAGCTCAAATGATTTGAAAGATAAAGAAGAATTATCTGATTTAGAAAAATATAGAATAACTTTATATATGCAACAATATATCAATTATATATATAAGCTTACATCATGTAGATCAAAGGAATATGTAAGTTATTCTTTAGACAAATCAAGAGGTACTACTAGATATTTTTCTATTCAAGACAAAATTCAAACTGCTTTTTTGAAATATAAAGAATATCTTACTATTTCAAAAGATATTCCAGTTTTAAGAACATTAATGTTTGGAGATAAAACTGATGAAGAAATTTCAAAAATAATTGGTAAAGATTATTCTGATAGATATTATGAATTACAAAATGATATTGATGAATATGAAACAGAGTTTAATGATTTATCTCAGCAAGATTCTAATTATCAAAGTAATGTTGAAGAAATCTACATTAAAATAATTAATTCTTATAAAGAACTTGCTAAAGAAGCAGGCTATGATTCTGTCTTAGAATATCAATATGACTATTTTGGTAGAGATTATGACGAAGAAGATGCTGATAAATTCGCTGATTATGTAGCACAATATATTGTTCCTACATTATATGAAAACCAATATACTAAAGATACATTATCAAGTGATTTAACAGTAACTGAAAAAGAAAAATTTGATTCTTTTTTTAAATCTAGTGATAAATCATCTAATATGACATATTTTGATTCATATATGTCCACATTTGATGATAATTCATTTAAGAATAATTATTATAAATTTAAGAATACAAATGCATTTTATGCCACTACTTTAAATTCAGTAGAAGGAGCATATACAACATATTTAGCTGAATCTAAAACTGCAATTTGTTATTTTGGTATGGGATATCAAAACATATTTACTAAAGTACATGAATTTGGGCATATGAATGCAATGATTTATTCAGGAAAAAATAATATACCAAATCCTGCATTAGATATTAGTGAATCTCAATCACAATGTAATGAAATGTTATTTTTAGCATATTTAGTTAATAATGAAAATAAACTAGGCGCTAATTTAACAGATGCAATAAAGAAATATAAAATTAGAGATTTCATTTAAGAATAATTATTATAAATTTAAGAATACAAATGCATTTTATGCCACTACTTTAAATTCAGTAGAAGGAGCATATACAACATATTTAGCTGAATCTAAAACTGCAATTTGTTATTTTGGTATGGGATATCAAAACATATTTACTAAAGTACATGAATTTGGGCATATGAATGCAATGATTTATTCAGGAAAAAATAATATACCAAATCCTGCATTAGATATTAGTGAATCTCAATCACAATGTAATGAAATGTTATTTTTAGCATATTTAGTTAATAATGAAAATAAACTAGGCGCTAATTTAACAGATGCAATAAAGAAATATAAAATTAGAGACTGCTTAAGAACTATTTTATTAGCGACAATTATGGATCAGTTCGAACAAGAAGTTTATTCAAATTCAAATAATTATACAAAAGATCAATTGAATGATGTGATGATTGATGTATGTAATAATATGGGTGGATATGAAAAAATAAAAAAAGCTTTACAAAGTGCAGATCCTGTAGAATATTATCATCGCGCAATAGTTGATTCACAATTCTATTACATTTCTTATGCAACATCATTTATTCCTGCAGTTAATATATATGAAGAGGGTATTAAAGATTATAATAATGCTCAAAATATATATAAATCTATATATGAGTTTGATTCAAATAACTATAAATTTAAAGACGGAATTGAAAATGCAGGCCTTAATAATCCATTTGATGAAGAAGCATTTATTGGATTAACTAATTTATTGGCATAAAAAAGTAATTTTTAGTTGATTTTATTTCATAAAATTATATAATTAAAATGTATGTAATTTGGAGGTTTACCATGAAAATAGTTAAAAAACTAATTATGCCAGTAATTCAATCATTATTAATCATTGGTACATTCTTCTTAATGTTCTTACCTTGTATTTATAGACTACCTGGTTATCAAGGAGCAGAAGGATCATTCTATACAGGATTTGAAGCATTTTATGGAATTGATAATTGGTTCAATGTATCTGTAGGTGCAATTTTAATAATTATATTCTTTATTGCAATTGTATTATTAACAGTATTAAGATTTTTCTTAAAATATAATTTCCGTTTCTATATTAATATAGTAATTGGTATTTTATTATTAGCATCTATAATTTTCTTTATTTTAGGTGCAACAGGTTTAATGCTAAATACAACTACACTTGCTTCTAAACAATATTTAAATGAATATTATTTAGCACAAGGTCCATATATTTCAATTCTATTATTAACAATTAATTTAGGTTTAACAGCAATTGATGAAGTAATTTATAGAAAGTCTATAAAGACTCAACCAGTTGTTGAAGCTTTAAAGTAATTATTTATGGGTAAGTTAAAAGCTTACCCATTTTTTTATATGTTTTTTTATGTTATAATATCAAAGAATTTTAAATAAGGAGTTTATATGTTAAAAAAGCTAATACCAACATATTATTACAAATCAATATATGAAATACCTTTACAAGAATTATATGATTCTGGAATTAGGCTTATTTTAACAGATTTAGACAATACTCTAATTACATATAAGGAAACAATGCCTACAGAAGAATTATTCGAATTTAAGGCCAAAGTAGAAGCAATTGGATTTGAATTTATATTAGTTTCTAATTCAAGAAAAGAAAGAGTTACAAATTTTGCGAAAGCTTTTAATATTCCTTGTGTTAAATTCTCAACTAAGCCTTTAAAAAGAGGTATTAAGAAAGCAATAAATAAAGTTGCTAAAAAGAAATATAATAATGATGAAATCATGATTATGGGTGATCAGCTAATGACTGATATATTAGGTGGTAATAGATGTAAGATTAAAACTTGTTTAATATATCCTAAGGATAAATCTACAGAGATTAATATTACAAAGAATAATAGAAGAATTGAACAATTCTTTTTAAATAGAATTAAGAAAAGAAAAAAATATAAAGATATATATGAAACTAAACTTAAGGAGTTTGATGAAGCTTAATGATTAAATGTAATGGTTGTGGTGCGATTATTCAGGATACTGATGATAATAAGCCTGGATTTGTACCTAAAATTAATGATAAAACAAAATATTGCATGAGATGCTATAAAATGATTCATTATAACGAATTACCTAAAATTATCGCAACTAATGAAGATTATATTAGAGTAATCGATAATGTATTAAAAAAAGATGGATTAATTATTTATGTTGTTGATATATTCCAATTTAAAAATACATTTAGAGATGACATGATTAATCGTCTAAGAGATAGAAATGTAATTCTTGTCGCAAATAAATTTGATATTTTCCCTCATTCAACAGTACCTTTAAAGATTGTTGATTGGTTGAATCATCAATGTATGTCAAAATCATTTAAGGTTTTAGCATCTATGGTTGTATCTTCTAAAAATGGATTGTTTATAAAAGATTTAGTTTCTTTAATTGAAATGTTTAGAAAAGAAGATAGCGATGTTTATTTTGTAGGTAGTGCAAATGTAGGTAAATCATCACTTATTAACGCGATTTTAAGAGATGAATATTCTATAAAGACAGATACAATTTCAACATCTGTTATTCCAGGTACAACTTTAAATGAAATTAATATTCCATTCTTTAATGATAATGGTAAGCTTGTAGATACTCCAGGCTTAATTAATGATTATGATGTTTTAGGTAAATTATTACCTAAATCTTATGAAAAGATTATGCCTAAAACAGAATTAAAACCTAAGACTTATCCTTTAGATGATAATTTAGCTTTATTTATTGGTGGCCTAGCATCAATTGAAGTATTAGATAAAGGTGATTCTACTGCGATAATATATGCATCAAATGATATTAAAATTCATAAGACTAATACATCAAGAGTCGATGATTTATTAAATAATAGAATTGGTGATGTATTATTACCTCCAACAAAAGAAGAGGTTTTAAATATATCATATGAAATAAAAGAAATAGAATTTGATGGTAAAAAGAAAAAAGCCATATGGTTTAGTGGCTTTGGTTTTATAACTATTTTAGGTAAATGTAAGATAAAAGTTAGATATATAAAAGGAACAGAGGTATTAATTACAAATGCAATCATCTAGCGATAAAGCATATGAAATTATAACTAATAAAATGAAAGGTATCCATGATAAGAGATTAACTCATATCTATGGTGTTGCAGAAATGGCTGAATTCTTAGCTAAGAAAATGGGAGTAGATCCTATTAAGGCTAGAATTGCAGGTTTGATGCATGATTATTCTAAATATGATGATTTTAAAGAGGCATATAAATATTTATCAAAAGAAGATATAGAAGAATGTGAGAAATATCCATTTTTATATCACGCATATCTTTCAGCATATTGGTATAAGGAATTAATAGGTGATGATATAGATATTTATAATGCAATAAGATATCATGTTTTTGGTAGAAAAAATATGTCACCATTAGAAGAAATTATAATGATTTCTGATTATACTGAAAAGAATAGAACATATGAAAATTGTATAGAATGTAGAAAAATTTTATTAGATGGTAAATTTAATCTAGCAATTTATAAATCTCTTATGTATACTATAGATGTAGTTTTAAAAAATAATGAGGTACCTCATCCAAGTCAAGTAGAGGTATTTAATATTTATAAGGAAAAGGTAGAGAATGAAATGATTGATAAGGTTATAGACGCACTTAAAAAGGTTAGATGTGAAGATATTATAGTTTATGATATGAAAGAAAGAAGTCCTTTTTATGATACTATGATTGTTGCTTCAGTATCAAGTGAGCGTCAAGCTTCATCATTTATAGGATATTTAGAAGATTTAGAGTCTTCTGGATTAAATATTAGAAAAGTAGAAGGTCTTAATTCAAGTTGGGTATTAGTTGATTGTAATTCAATTGTAGTATCTGTATTTACAAAAGAAGAACGTAATCATTTTGAGATTGAAAAGCTTTATATGGATATTCCAAGTAAATTAATAGAAGACTAAATTAGTAGGGGGCAATTAAAATGCATGATGTAGAATTACAAATGAAAAGAGGTTCTTATTCTAGAGGATTCTTTTTATGCTTATTTTTAGGCGTATTAGGATTTGCATTTGCAATAAATGGGAGAACTTATACTAAGAATGGTGCAAGATTAGGTATTTTTATACATATTGTTATTGTATTACTCTTAGGTATTTTAGTATTATCTTCAAAAGGTATGCTTAATAAAATATAAAAAATATGGGTATATAGCGTGTTGCTATATACCCTTTACTTTTTTCCAAGTCCTACAAGATTATCGATTGGTATTGAGAATGCAATACCATTTGATTCCTTAGATAATCCAACTGTTTTATATAATTCATGTAAGACATTATCTCTTATTTCAGTTTTAACAATAATATATATCATATCCTTTTCTGGATGAATTGGTATATTGAATATACTTGCAGCCTCTTCCTTAACAGTACCTCTAGCGTTTAGTATTGTACCGCCTGTTGCACCAGCATTTCTTGCAGCTTCCATTACTAATTCACTAAATCCAGAATTAACAATACATACTATTAAATTATATTTTGTATCCATTTTCATCCTCCTTAATGTTTGCTAAAAAGCGATATACCATAACACCAATTATTGAATCTAGTGGTATTGTGAATGCAATACCTCTACCATTATGTGTTTTAAAAAGCTTTTCTTCATAAAGATTTGTTATTTCTTTTATTTTTTCTTCTTTTACAAGACTAAATATAATAGCTTTACTATCATCTGTTATACCAAGTTTTTGTAAAGCCTCAGTAGGAGCACTACCTTTTGCATAACATAATGTCTGATAATTAATGTCATATCCTTCTAAGGCATTCATATAAAAATCAGCTTTAGATCTTTGAACTATAGTACATAATATTTCAAGCTTCTTAGGAGCCTTTAAATCTTTTTCTTCATTTTTCATATTAAAAGCGAATTATCCTTTCATCATCTGCAGAAATTATATTCTTTAATCTATTTTTCATTATTTTTTTCTTTTTTAATATATCTTTTAAACCAAGTAATTGAATTGTTATTAAAGGAACTAAAGAAACCATTGCGACAATTCCGAATGCATCTGCTATAACATTACTGCTATGCAAGATAGAAGATGCACCAATGGCGAGTGGTAATATTAAGCTTAATGTAACAGGACCTGATGCAACACCACCTGCATCATATGCGATTGCAGTATGAATTTTTGGAATAAATATTGCAAGTCCTAATGCTATAAAATAACCAGGTACTAAGAAATATAAAATAGAAAAATTAAATATAATTCTAATCATACATAACGCAATTGATAAACCAACACCAATAGATATTGCAATAAGTAGGTTTTTCTTTGAAACACCGCCTTGTGTTACATCACTTACCTTATGACATAATATATGAACTGGTGGTTCTGCGAGTGATACAAATATACCTAGTGAGAACCCAATTAATACTAACCATATAGGATTATAATTTGCAAGTTGAGATCCTATTTCAAATCCAATTGGATGGAATCCGATAGAAGATGATGTAAGGAATAAAACAGTACCTATAAATGTTATTATTAATCCGATAAGTATAACTTTTATCTTACTTTTAGGGAATTTAATAAATTTATTATTTAATAATAAGAAAATAATAAATA
>AUXO012785613.1_pt1 | contig 30302 bp, 12 predicted proteins | sample 768731 | NCBI WGS metagenome assembly AUXO01 (sample SAMN02715735, study PRJNA202380) | gut metagenome | biome: sheep rumen | host: Ovis aries | place: New Zealand: Palmerston North
ATTCCTCCTTAATTACCCAATTTAAAATCATTCTTTTCCAAATGTTCTTGATAATCATTCTTTATATATTCAATTGTCGCTTCAGTCTGATGATTCTTAAATAAAGGATTTTCATCACAGTAGTGCAGATAATTTGTGATATCTTGCATAACTTGCGTATAACTGTCAAAACTATGATTCCATCCCTCAAGAATTTCATCCATGAATTTAAGAATACGGACACGACATGCAATCGCACCTCTTTCACTTAATTCACCGTCAAGCTTATCAATCTTTTCATCTAACTTTTGAATCATATCAAGAATCTTTTTCGAACAATCTTCTTTATTATCTTTACGTTGTAATAAAAATTGTATAAATCCCCATAAAGCGTTTGAACCTATAACAGCTATAAAAATTGCTATAATAGCATCTTTTTCCATTGGTCTATTCCTCCATTATATTATTTTCTTTTAACATAGGAAGAATAGACATAGCCATACTTCCCATTATACTTGATTAAATACCAGTTGCCAGATTGATGACATACACCTATTTCTGTTCCTTTACGAAGAGGACTAAAGCTACAAGTTTTTGCGGAAGAATTAGGCTGAATTCTAACATTTAATGTACCACCATTTGTATTAACTACTCCTGTCCATTTAACCGTATGAATATTGTCGGTTACTGGGTCTGGATTAGACACTTCACTAATTTTAGTTTTGCCAATATACTGCTTTTGAACATATCCAAATTTACCATCATATTTAATCAGATACCAATCACCTTGTTCATAAGATACACCAACTTCAATGCCTTGTTTTAAGCCGCTGAAAGAGCATTCTTTTGCGTTTGCATTAGGTTGAAGTCTAACTGCAAGTTTTGTATTTCTGCCGATATTAACATAACCTTTCCATTTGACGGTGTGCATATCATCAGCGACAACAACTTTATTTACATCGGATGTGATAGTAGTAGAAGAGTATGCTGGACGGCAGAACTTTGTACCAATTAATTTAGAATTGTAATACGTCTTCTGGCAAACACCACCACCATTAGCTACAATATTAGATGCACCACTCGTGTTACCCTCGATTGTGGTAAACTTGTCACCATCAACCGCAATGACTAATCCTGTATGAACGAATGTTCCACTACGTTTAAAGATTACGATGTCTCCCACTTTTGGATTGGCATGAAGCGTGAATAATCCAGACATAGTAGGGCAATATGTGTAAGGATAATGTTTAAGTAATTCTTTCGCACGTTTTTCACCTAGCGCTCTTGTAAACACCCAACATATCCAAATTGCACACCACGGCTGACCTTGCCATTCCTGTTTAATCTCAAACCAATGTTTGGTAGTATTTTCATCTGATGCCCCTTTTGTTTTATCATAAAGAATCTCTTTATTATTTTTATATTTAAAGGCTTTTTCAAGATATCCAAGGTCGCTCTTCGCAACTTCAATAACCTTTTCAAGTTCAGATTTTTCAATCTTTACTGGCGCACTTGTTTCTATCACTTGATTAACAGAAGTTTTAACAAGATGAAAAGGCTTATATTGATATGACATATCAACGTTTCCACTAATACCGTTTACAGAACCCTTAGATGTATACTGCCACATCACATAAATGCCAGTATATTTAGTGGCATCAACACCATATTCAGCAACCCATGTATTTTCGTTTGTATCTGTAGCAAACTGACTCATATCAAGGTTGTTGTAAAGCCAAGACCGTGACGCATAAATACCAACAGGGATATCCCATTTCAATAAATCATCACAAATAATCTTGAGCATTCTTGTCCTTTTTTCTTTAGAAAGATTGTCAGAACGACCACTTTTATCTCTCTGAACAACTTCACTATCAAGAAATACTGGCATTGCCATACCACTTTTTATTACTTCATTTTTAATAAATAAAGCTTCTTCATGTGCTTCAGCATCAGTGATAGAGCAAGGGAAGAAATAAAATCCATGTTCAATGCCATATTGTTCACAAGCAGACCTATATTCTTTATATCTAGGGTCATATGTGATTGTTCCTGTTTTACTGCCCCTATAACCAATCCTGATAATTACAGGATAACCAGTAGCTTTAACTGCGCTCCAATTGGTCACATTATTAAATTGTGAAATATCAATAACGGTTCTCTTTGTAAAAGAAGCAGAATCATCGACTTTAGTAGCGTAACAATTGTCATCGAATCGCCATGTCTCACCGTCAATTAAAGCCGTTAAACTACGATAAGCGTGTCCTTGATTTTTATTACTTGCTAGTTCAAGATAACACTTTCTATTTTTATAATCTAACCAGCCAGTTTGCATTGCGCCAGTTGATGGATTAAGATAATACCAATAATTGTTATCATAAACCCATCCAGTTTTCATATCACCGTTCGTTCTATCAAAGAAGAACCAATTCTTACCCTGACTCCACTCAAGATAATTCCAACCAGTAACCATATATCCGTCTTTATTAAAGTAGAACCAACTTTCACCTTTAGACCATTTAAATTTCTTCCAACCAACAGCCCAAGAACCATCCTTATATCTATACCACCAACCTTTGGAGTTTTTAACCCATGCTTCTATGTACTCACCACCATATGGTATTGTATAACTCCAAGATGAATTGCCCTTTGTAATAGTAGCTTTCTTCATGGCAAATGTCATATTGATATCAGAACCAATACAATCAATAACTGTAATCCCAGCCTCCTTACAACGCCTTGCCCCATAAAGCGTAAAGTCATTAGTGCCAACGCCATTAGGTTCTAAGTCGTTATACCAACATAAGTTTGCTCCATGTGATTTAAGACCATTTGCTTGCGATTGAGGGCAATTGTTTCCATGATGTGGAATTTTAAAAAACTTGACCGTTAAGCCAAGTTTCTTAATAAAATCCCATATTCTATCTGAACCATCTCCGCTTGTCCAATAATACAAATCGGGGAAGTACAGACATAAACTTCCGTCATTTACATACGCCCATCCGTATGTATCGCTATCTTCAACACGAGAAGGTTGTTCCCTGTAAACATTAAACTTGATATCTCCAAGTTGTATTTTATCTCCGTGTTTAAGATATTCTACTTTTATATTTCTGCTTTTTGCTTCAGATATCATTCTGTTAAGATAATCAATATCTTCTCTGACAGAATCACTACCCCTATTATTTCTAAGACCAACCTTTAATGAATCAGGGTCATAGCAATAAAAGCATAAAACAGTAAAATAAGAATCTTTTATAATTTTTCTAAGACCATCCCCATGGTCACTATGAGAATGTGTTAATAACAAATATACTTTTCTAATATTATTTTTTTTTAAATAGGAGATAAGTCTTGATGCGCATTCTCCATCGCCGCCATCAATAATAAAACAAATATCATTTTTAGTATCAATAAAGACTTGTGCATCTCCATATCTCGTTTCTTTATTAGGTTTACCAAAACCAGATATCCAACTTTTTATCATATAATCACCTCACAAAAGATGCGTTAGGTTAATTATTCCCTAACGCATCTGTAGCTATATATATAATTCTTACATTGAAATCTACATTAACACCTTTTGATGAATGCATATTCCAGATATAAAAATAAATAGAATCTGACTGTACATTTGAATGATCTATAGTTGTGCTATAATCAAGCCAAAAAGCAGGGATAACACACCAACTCGCATCAGCATTCGACGATGGATTATATGAAGAATTGTTTGTAAGTTTAATTCCACCAATACTCATTGGTTTATATCCATCTATAGCTATATCTCTTGTAGCCGTATAAGACTTGCCAGAACCTATCCCAATTGACGTAAATGTTTTATTCATGACTTTAAACATTGGCTTATTATTATATTGTATTAATCCACTCATATTTATATTTCCAAGCGCATTAATATCACCAGTAACAGATAAATCACCACCAATATCGGCATCACCAACTGAAGTTATTGTTCCAGATATATTTGCATCTCCATTTGTATTTATATCGCCACTTAATGCCATATCTCCATCCCAATTTACAGTTACAGCATTAGAACGAGAAGAATCATCTGTTCCGTTACCTAACATGAAAGCAAGATTTGAATTAGTATAAGAATTATATTTCCCCAAAGCTATTTGATGATTATCAATTACATTTATACCTTCTCCTATAGCTACAGAGCAATAACCATTTGCTTTATTTCCGCTTCCAAAACAACTAGAATATCCTCCTACTTGAGAAGTACTATCATTAATTCGAGACCCAAAAGTTAATGCTGGAGCCATAATATTTGTATAATATAACAGACTATTTAGTACGCAAGAATAACCTGTTATATTATCTTGAGTTTCTAAATAATTTCCAGATTTAAATGTAAATTCAATTGTTCTATCTCCATCATAAACATAATGAAGTTTGTTATCTTTATCAATAATAGGTTCACCTTGTATATAACGAATTTGAGTATTATAACTATAATAATCATCTTTAGAAACTTCTGGTGTAAATAAGATACTAAAAGAAAAGGTGGTATGATTAATATAACCACCAGAAGAAGTAGAATATTTTCCTCCTTCAAAATATAAACGTGCTGTTTTATTTATACTCATTCCTTGAGGTAATATTATTGTCCATGTGGCATTTTCGTCACTAGAATTTGATGAAACAAAATATTCAATTTTTTCATAATACACATTTACAGGTTCTATAGATGCAACGCCCCCATAAAAATCTATCATAAATAAATTAGCTCCATTTGAATCTGAACCAGTAATTCCTCTATTAAAAATTTTAAAATTATTTGAATCGTTTTGTCCTATTTGTATTTTATCCGCATCAAAACAAGAAAGTGTATTTTGACCATCTCTTATATTAATAGAATCATTATCAATAAATACATTTTTACCAGTTGCGGTACTTGGAGTTTGTTCCCCATCTTCCATATTAGCAACCATAATACCAGTATTATCAACCGCCAAATAATTAGTTGCCACCTTTCTCGCATCTATCGCATTAGCGTTTGCATCTGTCAACCCATTGTCTAAAACAGCAGTTGTATCAGTTTCTGTGTTATCAGTCCAAACAATATGACTTTTAGTCCAATAATAACAATCCTCAACATAAGGTGGAACTGTAGTAGACCACGAACCGCCAGTTTGCGTAGTATTAGAAGTTGATAAATAATATTGATTAACAATAGAAGATACACCCTTACCAGTATCTCCGTGTACGCCTTTAATATTATTTACATATATCCATTTAGCAGTAGATGCGTTTCCACCTAACGTACAACGATAAGTATTGTATGTTGTCGTATTAAGATACATGTCACCAACAACGGCAGATGTAATTCCGCTGCCAGAAAAAATAGTAGCAGTAGTAGATGTTCCTGTTATTGTAGTACCAGAATACCATTTACCACCGTCCTTGCCGTCCACACCGTTTTTTGCAACAGTATAAGATACGGCAGTAGCTCCATCAGAATACGTCACGGTAACTTTTGTCCATATATATTTTCCAGCCACGGCTGTCGGTGGGGTTGCGTTCCATCCGCTTGTTGGCGTTGATGTTCCGCTATCGGACTGTACATATTGAGTGACAGTTGACGTGACTGTCGGGCTATTACCGTCATTACCATTTGTTCCATTCACCGCATTTCTAGAAACACTGTATGATTCAGTTTCTGATGAATCTGAATAGGTTACTATAGTTCTAGTCCATAAATATTCCCCCTCACCAACAGATGGGATTGTATCCAACCAAGTACCAGTCGGTGTAGTAGTTCCGCTTGTACTCTTTTGATAAGTCACAGACGTAGAAGTGATTGTAATTTCTTGCACTTCTGTTATTGTATATGTGCCATAGCTTACTGCCATATAAGCACCTCCTTTTATCCTTTATATGGTGACCTTTACGTCAATAACTAATTTTTTATCGACTAAATCACCATCTATATAAATTACTTTTGCTCCAGCACCACCAGCCGATGGAGTTCCAGTAGTTATTACATTTCCATTTTTATCACGATAATACCAGTTATATGTTCCAATATATGTATCAGTTGCGATATTCCATTGTGTTGTATATTTATAAAGCGTTACTGTTTTTGCAGTTGAATCAAGAAGATAACAATAATCACCATTCTTATTACCACTGGTTGGCAATGTTTCAACAAATCTCTCAGACTTAATAGGGTCTAATTCTTTTCCGTTTCTATATACAAGCGCATATAAAGCACCAACACCATTGCCATTACGAAGCTGATTGCCAATAGAAGATAGAATAGTAGTCTGATGTGGGTCTTGTTTATCTAATACAGACATATATTGTATATAATCTTTATTACCATAATGTGCTATACATTGGAAAGATGCATATCCATCTACCATAGAACTTGTAACAGTTAATGTTTTTGTTGTTTGTCCACTAATTGTAGAATAAGAACCATTTTCAAATTTTTTCCATATATATGTGGCTGAATTAGTCACATCAGTTGCACCATCAATTAATGTAGCTTTAATTGTTACAGTGCCAGTACTATTTTCAATTATATTTCCCCCATTAGGCGTACCAAGTTGAAGAATAACCGCATTAATTCCATTCGTACCATCTTTGCCTTGTCTTGCTTTACCCCAGCTATAATCATATGTAACTGTTTTATTTGCTTCTGTAAATCTAAATGTAAACGTAATAACACCATTATCGTTTGTAATAGTTGTTCCAGCCGTAATAACATATTGAATAGAACCATCAGCACTTGTTGTAGCATTTGTAACGGTTGGTGTAATTCCAAAAAGAGTAGGTGGATTAACTACTGTCGTTGCTACCTTTGTTGTTCCTTGGTATCCAGCAAATGGTATAAGAATTGTATAAGCAGATGTTGTCTTTCCATCACCGTCTACAGGAATACCATCATAAGAATTTCCTACAATAAGATTTAACGCATCAGTTCCATCATCGCCTTTGTCACCCTTGCCACCAGTTTGACCATCTGTTGTTACTGCAACAGTTTGTATATCAAGTTGTTTTGACGTACCACCAGATTCAAAAAGGACACAGACAATAGATGTACAATTCTTACCCGTCACAGGAGTATAATCATGATATCCATTATTTTCATCAGAACTTGATGTGTATTTGGCTACAGTAGATGAAGTTATATCTTTTGCTAAAATATTTTCATATATTTTAAATCTACCTTTGTAAATACTCTTTGTCTGATTTTGTGTTTGATACGAATAAAACCTAACAGAAGCAGGTGTAAAAGTCGGTGTATTTCCTATTGTTTTATTTAAAGCTAATGTACTTGGTTCAAGACTATAAATAATAGGAGATTGACCGTCAGCACCACTTTCAATTTTAATTACTGAAAATTGTTTTAAGATTGGGTCATGCCCATTCTTTGTGGCTGTAAAATTTATAGTACCAGTTGAACCAACCATATTTGTAATTGCCACAGTATCATTCGCAACAGTTGTAGTAGAGGTATTAACAGTAAGATTATTAGTATCATAAGATACATTAATACTCCATTGACTAGTAACATCTTCCCCACTTTCATAAATAATAATTCTAGAAACTGCGTCAGAATAATCAGCAACTCCAGAAGAATTAACTGGTATCATTTGGTCTTCATTTGTTAAAACAGCAGAAATAGTGTCTGTGCCAGCCGCACCATCTCTAAGTTTTGTAATCGTATGATAATCATATATATCACTATTAGTTGTAACAAGTTTGATTATGCATTTATCATTTGTAAAAACAGAATGACTTTCATTAACAGTCAATGTTGGGCTAGTAGTACTATTTGGATATTTAGCCCAAGAACCATTAGATTTTTGGTATTGCCATTCACTAATACTTACACCTGAACCCGTTACTCTGCCATTTAAAGTTATTGTTGATGCGCCTTTAATTGTTCCATCACCATTATATTTAAAAATACTTTCGCCAGTAATAGTAGCAGACTTGACACTGGAAGCCTGTTTTGTCATTGTGAATGTAATTTCACCTTGTGCAGTTAAAGCCTGACTAAGAGTCGGTTCTTGATAAGACACAGCTACAATGTATGTAATCATTGTACTATTTTCAGTAAATTTATTTTGATTTACAACAAGTGTTCCTTTAGGTATGGTTTCACCACCGACTTCCATAGTGCCATCACTAATAGTCTCACCTGTTGTAAGAGCAGTTACAGCTCCTATTCCTTCTCGTCTAGACCAAGTTACAGTTACATTATTATCGCTTGTAGATAATTGTTCACCACCATACCAAATAGATGGAGAAAGTATAAGATTATTTGACCCCCAGTTTGGTGTAAAAGAATTTTGGTCTGGACTATATATTATACTTTGTGGCAGATTTGATTTTGGATATATCGAAAGTTCCCCAACGTCAGTCACATCCACGATTGAAATACTGCCATAAGATACAGTTGTTGTTGCCATATATTTTCCTCCTATTTATGAAAAAAGAAATTAAACGTATGCAAGACCATAATTTTCCCATTTTTTATGTGGTCTATTTGTTCTTGATAAAACATCATATAATGTATTAGGTTTTATTCCATAATGTTCAGCACATTCTTTTATAGATGGATATATTATTCCCTCACATATAACAGCATGTGCATTTGGATTCTTAGAATTGATATATACACCCTTTAACGACTCTGCTTGTCTTTGTCTTCCTGTTCCATAATGTTTATTATATAAATCAGTGCACCATTCAAGATTATCAATATGATTGTTTGTTTTATTCTCATCTTTGTGATTCACTTGTGATAAATTATTAGGATTAGGAATAAATGCTATCGCAACAAGTCTATGAATCATTTTATGTGTAGTTTTATTGTTTTTGCGGAGAGCAACACTAAGATAACCAGCCCCACATGTAACAGGAGACATTATTTTTTCATTAATCCATAACTTTCCAGATTTTTCCGATTTACCACACCTTACACGTTCAACATATCTTCCTAAACTTTTTACTCTGCCATAAGTACTTATTTGATATAAACCCTCAAAACCTTCTATGTCTTTCCATATTTCTTTTTCCATATATATCTCCTTTATTCCATTAAAAAAAGACTAGAGCATCCTAGTCATAATCCTTTTATTCGTTATTTATTGTTCCACTGTCACTTCACAACCAAATACTGCTTTGCTAGTAACATCATCTGAATTTATTGTTATTATATTTGAAGTTGTATATCTTGACCAAGATGGGTCTGGATTACCATTTTTGTCCTTTTTAATCCATTTAAATCTTGTTACTTCTGATGTAATATCTTCACCGCCTCTATACACAGTAGCAGTAAGTATTGTTGATATATTTTTATTTTTAAATATATTTCCAGCACTTGAATCTATTTGAACTGTTATTGGTAAAGAAACTTCAACATCTTCAATTGCTTCATCTATATATTCAATAAGCGGTTTACCACCTAATGTAATTGAATTACCAGCAATTTTTACATCACCATTAGAATCTACATAAATATATTTCTCTACATATGGTTTACCTTGGTCATCTACTTTTTGTTTTTGCACAACAAATAAATCTGTATTGTCTTTACCATCAATGGCAGTGACTTTTAAACCATCATCACCCATTTCAAATTTTCCAGATTCAGAAAATATTTTAAGATTTTCACCTAATAATAATTGACCAACAATAGTAGATGCAATAATACCATAATCTTCTTTGGTTGTTTTAGTTTCAGGGTCATAATACATAAAATGACCAAGACCAGCCTTTACTGTTTCCCAATCATCGTTTGTATAATATATACCTTTATTTAATAACTTAATTTGTTCAGGACTATATTCATCATCAAAATCATTTTTGGCTCTCATTAAAGCGCCTTGTGAATTTAATACAAAATTCTGTGTATTAACATCATTTATAATTTTATTTTGATTTAATATAAGTCCTTGTTTTTTCTGTTGTTCAATTGTTTTATTTGCTACAACACCTTTTTCAGCTTGTCTCATTACTGCATTGTAACTAGTTGCCATAGTACGTGCTTGAGATAGAAGACTAGCAATATCAGACATTGTATCTCCAGAATAAATAACATCAGAAAATTCAACTTCTAATTCTTCTGGTTTTGTATAATCTATTTCCCAATTAGTTAATCTTAACTTATAAACCTTATCATCAACTCTTACTCTTAACCAATTACCGCCATCAAACAAATTAATAAATCTTTTAAGAGTAGAATCGACAAAATATGCTTCATCTCCAACATTATGAACTTCTCCATTACCATCAATATACAAACCTTCACCGATATATTGAATTTGAGAACTATCGTCACTAACAAGTATTTTTCTAAATTCTGGGAGCAAAAATAAGTTATATAAAGAACAACTAATAGAATGTTGGATAGTAGAAGCTTTAATTAATTCTTCTTGTGCTCTTTTAAAATAATCTTGTGCTCTATCAATTACTTCGCTGTCTGTTAGACCATCTGATATAAAATTAGAATTAGAATATTCTGTTTCTCTTCTATATAGCATTAATTCAGAATATAATTCTTCACCAAAGAAATTGTGCATATCAAGAATATTAATAATATTTGTTCTTGCTTCATCTATATCTTCGATGACTTGTTCAACAGTTTTTATTTCTTCTTCTCTTACTGATTCTTCTTCCATAATTAGTTTTCTTTTTTCCCAATAAGGATGATAGAATTGTTCATAATATGGACTATCCACAGTTCCTTGATTTGCATCAGCTAAAATATCCATAGTAGCAGAACATAAATCGTCAAGCAGGCTTAATGCATCTAAAGAATATTTTTGTAATTTAGGTTTAAAAACATTTTCTAATTCTTCATCAGTATAATCTTCTTGAAGAAAAGACACATCGCCAATATCTTCAACCTTGTGTTCTTCCATCATTTTTTGAATTTTTTGTTTTAAAAATTGAGCACCATCATTATTAAAAACAATTGTTAAAGATTTATTTGCAGTATCTTCATTATCTGTCAAAGAAGTAATTGTAATACTTCCTTCCCAAATGTTATTTTCATAAGTTGAATCTGTAATTTCAATTTTATATCGTGAAGTGTCGATATATACTTTAGCATAGGATTCTACAGCAGTATTAGATGCTGTTAAAGATAAAGCAGAAGAGTCTTCAGTTCCAATTGGTGACATAGATTCAACGGTTAATTTTGCTATTTGTTCCTCTGCGGTGGTTTCTGCTACATCTGGAGATGATGGCATCATAGTTGTTTGTAAACAATCCTTAAAATTAACCGCATTATAATCGTAATTGGTTAATTCAGCATAACCTTTTACAGTGCTATTTATTGTAGGAATATCTTCTTTAATATAATTTTGATATTTATTAACCAAAATATTATATTTATTTACATGTTCAGCAGAAAGATTTATATTATTATCTTTTAAATAACTATCATACATAGTTTCATATTCGTTTATTTTTGCAACCAATTCATCCGACATATCTTCTTTCATTTCATCTGAAAAATAAAAAAGATAATTTGAACCATTTGGATTACAGTTTCGAATAGCTGCTTCCATATATTCATCACCAGCACCCATTTTAAAAAAGTTTTTAACTTGGTCTGTATTAGATGTAAAAGATATAGAATCAGTTAAATTTTCTGCATTAATAAAAATACCAGTATCTTTGCCATAGCCATTTTTAATATTATGACTTCCGCAATTAGTACATGTACCTTGTGAATAATTTCCACGTTTTCCGCAATCTTTACAATAATCCATTAAATCATAAGCAGAAATTGTTCTATGAAATATATTATCATCTGTATTATTATCAGATTCTCCAAATATAAATAAACATCCAATTTCTGGAGCAATAGTTTGATTTAAAGCATCAACGATAGAAGTCCCATTAAAACTAAATTCTCTTTGAATATTTTTTAATGTTTCATCTACATGAACAATAGAATAATGAGACGCTTTATCTGATAATAAACGATTTAGAAGAGAAGCTTTAGGATGTTCAGGATTATAAAAAACAGTCCCATATTCTTTCCCATCTATAGTTATTATTTCATAATCATCTCTGGCTATATCATTCTCTGTATTGATTTCAATATTATATAATTCTAATTGTCCTAATTCTGCTTCATTAGCATGAAGACCTGTAATATGTTTTATAGTGTCATTACTTTCATCTATATTAACAGTAATTTCATACCATTTATATCTTGGGTCTTTTACTGATGGTAAAAATATAAATTTAAAATCTTTGATAAAATCCCAATATATATTTTTTATACCATTTACTTCTTTATATACATCAAAACTAATCTCACTAACATCATTTAATGGATGACTACATCGAAATTCTTGTATATTATTAATAACTCCAATTTTTCTTCCTGAACGAGTACACAATACTACGATTGGGACTAAAACGTTTTTATCAATATCTGTTTCAATTTTTCCATTATATCTATAATCTATCATGAGAAAGTCACCTTCCTTACAGGATTATAAATAATTTTACAATCACAATTTAAATTTGATTTAAATTTATTAATTGTATTTCCATACAGATTATATATTTTGGGGAAAATCCAATTGAAATCATCATAAATATTATGAGACTCAATAGAAGAAGATACTTGCATTAATTTATCAAAAGTGATTATTTCTCCACTAGTACAACCTTTAATTTCTGTTTTTGTTTCTACATCATTAAAAATATTGGTCAATACTAAATCACCGCTTTCTTTTAATTCTATAATTACTGTTGGAACAATACTTCCTTCATCAAATGAAAAATCTGGTAAAATTAATTCTTCATCTTCACCCAATTCTTTTTCATATAAAACTTCTTCTCCAATTGCATACGGACGATTTGAAGTAAAAGTAGCATTAAACCCAATAGTTTCTTCACCAATTTTAATCCATTGTAAATTAAAAGAACCTTCCCAATATACATCTGCATATTCTACTTCATTTAATATTTTAAATTTATGAGAAGTAGGACGATTGAGCCAATATTGTATATCTTCAATTTCTTGAATAGAAAAATATGGATTGTCCTCATTATCTTCACAATAATTTTTAGCAATAGAAAATTCAATCTCTAATCTGTCTTCAAACGTACTGGTTACAAAAGGCTGATATTTACCTCCAAATAAAGATATTGAATTAAATGTTCTTTGTGAATCAGTTGTAATATCATCGTCTTGCATACCATTAAAACTAACAATACCTAATCCTTTAGTGCTCAAAGCTATACCATCATATTCAAAGTCACTAAATCTCACTCTCATCCCTCCTCTCATTTAAAATAAGAATCCGTCCTATTCTTTTTACGGAATAGGACGGTAATAGTCAACGTACAATATAACTATATTTTTTATAATTATTATTACCATTAGCTTGACCTAATGTAACTTCTTGTACCCATTTTTCAAGTTTCTTATTGTTCATTAAATCATTAACAAACTTATTAGCATCCTGAACACCATTAGCAATAAATTGCATATTAACAATAGGTGGCTGATTACTAGAACTATTGCTGTTTTGAATAACTCTAACATCAGGAGTAGTATATTGTTTCAAATATTTAGCTGGGTCAGTTAATGCCTGATACATATTTTTCATAGCGCTATTAGGAATTACGGAATCTCCTTTACTAAGGGGGGTGAGGATTGCTCCATCAGATTTCCTGATAATTGCTTCGGCTTTATTTCCTTCATTTGTCCAATACAATCCACTTGTTCCTACGCTAGATGTACCAGTCTTATATCCTGTCCATTTACCATTCTTTTCAAAAGTAAGCCATCCCCTATTGGTATTTCGCCTACCATCTTTAACCATCGCACCATTAGCACCTACATAATAAGCGCCTTTTTGTGGATTAGTAGTTATTCCACTTCCATCAATCCAAGAGTTAGCAGCCATTGTTTTAGTATCAGGGTCAAAATAATACCATTCGCCGTTAACAGAAGCCCAACCACTAGCAGCAGCACCATTATCATTAAAATAATACCAATTTCCATTAATTTTCTGCCAACCAGTAGACATTGCGCCAGACCCATCTAAATAATAAGTCTTCCCAGATTCTGAATAGAAACCAGTTTTCATAGCGCCTTGGTTGTCTAAAAGATACCATTTACCATTAATCTTTTGCCAGCCTGCCTTAGCAGCGCCACTGGAATCTAAATAATACCATTGATTATTAGCTTTTTGCCAACCATTAGAAAGCATTGCACCCGAAGCATCCATAATATAGGTTTTATTTCCAATCTTTTGGAGACCTGTCTGCATTGCTCCTTGTTTGTCAAGATAATACCATTTACCATTATCTTTAAACCAACCAGTGTCAGCTATACCGCCAGCACCCAAATGATACCATTTACCATTAAGTTTCTTCCAACCTCCAGCAAGCATCGCTCCACTTTCATCAAAAACATATTGCTTGCCATCTACTTTTTGAGCGCCAGTCTGCATTTCTCCTTTGCTGTTTAAATAATACCATTTATTGTTATCTTTAAACCATCCAGTCTTAGCAGAACCATTATTATTAAGATAATACCATTTACCGTTAGACTTGTTCCAACCTCCAGAAAGCATAGCTCCAGATTCATCCATGACATAAGTTTTGCCATCAATTTGTTGAGCACCAGTCAGCATCTGTCCTTTACTGTTTAAATAATACCATTTGCCATTAAGATTTTGCCAACCAGTCTGCATTTCGCCCTGATTATTCATATAATACCATTGGTCATTTATTTTCTGCCAACCAGTCTGGACAGCACCATTATTATCTAAATGATATCGTTTTCCACCAACATCAATAAATTGCGAACCTGTTAATAATTCTCCATTTTCAAATCTATATTTTCTACCTTGTTTTTCAGCCCAACCAGTATAAGTTTCATCTCGTGTACCATCAGACCTAAAATATCCTGATACAGTATTACCATTTTCATCTCTGTAAGTTTGTATATTACCATCATGTCTTACAGCTTCAGTCATCGTATCTTTAGTAGCTTCTTGGTTAGTTTGATTCTGAACACGTTGATAATAATCAACAATTTTACTTACGTTATCTGCAATAGACGCAACACTATCATTTTCAAATTGCCCATTAAAGTAGCTAACAAAAGAACGACTCATATCATCAAGAGTAGATTTTAAAGTATCAGAAGGAGTATATCCATAAGAAGAAGCTAAGTCATTAATCGTATCCTTAATGACTCCTCGGCTTATATTAGCGGTATCAATTGCTTCTCTTACGATACTTTCGATATCTTTTAATTTATTTTCTAAGAATTCTTCAAAATTCTTTTCAAATTCAGAAAGCATATCCTTAGTTTCAGATAGCCGTCTATCATCCTGAGTTTCTTTAAGATTTTCTCTTGCTTCTTCAATCTGATTCTTTAATTGCTGTCTTCTAGTTGCAGTCTCTTCGGAATCATCATTTTGAATTGCTCTATACTGTTTTTCAAGTCTATTTAATTCTTTTTGTTGGTCTGCGACCTTCTTAGCATAATCAATTTGGTCTTTTTGAGTTTCAAGCAGTTCCTCATAATCTTCAATAAGTTTCTTAACATAATCAATTTGTTTCTTGATACCTTTTTCGGTAACGTCAACAATTGATTCTTTCATTTTCTTAGCACCAGAAGCAGCATCTTGCTGCGCTTCTTTTAACTCTTTAAGTTTATCAACTAAGATTTGATTATAAGGATCTTTCGCCAAATCTTCTTGTACTTGGTCTATCTCTTTTTGATATTCTTGAACTTCAGCAAAGTATACATCATATTCATGAGCCAGTAATGAGAGGGCAGTAGTACCTTGATTTGTTAAATCACCTTGCTCAGTAAATAAATCATCTTCATTTATAAGGTCATATAAAAATTCAAGTTCATTTACAACACCGTCAATGCTATCATGTATCCTATCCCAGCGAGTCCAATCAACTTCATTAAGAGCTTTATCATAACTAACTAAGTTATTTTCTGCTTCTTCAATAGCTGCGCACACATCTGCGATAGCAGATTCCATTTCAGACCATGTTTCGGAACCGTATTCGATATAGCCAGAATCTATAGCATCTTTTTCTCGTTGTCTTAATGTTAAAAGTTCTTCATTTAACTTAACAAGTTTCTGTTGTTCTTGGTCATATTGTCTGTAAATAAGAATTTTAGAACTTAGCCTACCAGCTTCTTCAAGTCTATCAATAAAAGTATCTTGTACATCAATTTCATGTTGAATAGCCTCAACCATATTATCATAATATGTCTGAGTATTATCAAATAATTGCTTGTATAATTCTCCACGCTTATTAGTAAGGTCAATTAATGCTTGCTCACTCGCTACGGCTTTATTATACCAAGTCTGATATTCTTGAATTTTATCCCATAAATCACTATCAGTTACATCTTCAATTCGGAAAGCACCATCTCTGATTTTCTGTTTCCAAGATTCGCTCAGATTAATAGAATTGGCTTTATTCATATAAGTTGTATATGCTTTACGTTGGTCAGATATTTCTTGTGTAACAAGTCTTAAATTATCTATAATTGAATCATTTCTATCTTCCCAAGTATTATAAGTACTACCTATAATCTTATCTAAATCAGAAATTCTCGCTTCAATTCTGCCAATCAGAATCTCAACTTCATCTAATGTATTCTTAGTTTCTTTTGCATCTTTAGAAGAAGAGCTCCCTCCAGAATTACCTGAACCGCCTGAACCACCATAACCACCTGAACTTCTGGTAGACCCACCCATTCCAGTAGAAGTTTTACTAGGTCTAAGAGCACCAGAAGATGAACCATGTGAATAAGCAGTACCATTTGCAAACCCGACTAAATGTCCACGACCTTTATTAGAAGTAACATAACCATTTTCTAATAATTCTCTGCTTTGTTTATGATTGAATACTATATCACCTTTGCGGAGATTTACAAACTCAGCGCCATCATCACCGACAGTAAACCAATTACCATCACGAACAACGATTTCAGTTCCTAATTCACCTGTAAGAGCAGTTTGGTCATTAGGTAATCCCCATTTGCCACCAGCATATGCATGATTAGAAACTATAGAGCCTTTAGCAAAAGCAGTGCCACGAACATGAGCTGTACCATTGGCTAGTCCTTCTTTAAGTTTTAATGCTGCTTCACTTGCCCTGCTAACAACAGAATTAATAGCCCCCTCAAGCACACCTAATCCAGTATGAGAAAAATTAACAACAACTCTTTCAGTTTTACCTTTAACAGAATCAATTGCGCTTTTCATAGCTTGCGCATCATTAATTACTTGATTTTTACCTACAAGTGCAACACTAGGAGTGGATTTTATTTTATTTAATTCTTTTGCCTGCTTATTTACATCATCGCTACCTTTTTTGAATTCTTTTGAATCCATTCCAACTTTAGGCTTAGGTTTTTGTTTATCAATTTTTTTATTCTCTTCCTGAACATGTTTTGCGCCTTTATCAAAAGGAGAGGTATCCATTGATGTAGTTACAACCTTATTAACTTGTTCTTCCGATATGGTTGTGGTTTTATTAATTACATTATTAGTTTGTGTATTTGTTGTTGTGGTATCTTTAGGCTTAGGGGTATCACCACTTGTTTTTACATTTATATGAAGCTCTCCCTTTTTGGCTAATTCTAGTAATTCTTCACCAGTTGCGTCTGGTTCAAGCCCCCATTTTTGTTTAACTTCTTCAGGTAAATTAGCAATTGTATTTAATTCTTCTTTAAACTCTTCATCTGCGTCCCAGTTGAATTCTATATCTTTATGTTGAGCTGCATAATCTAATTTAGAATTAATATCATCAACAACTTTTTCAGCTGCCATAAATTGGTCAACTGTAATCGAATCACCACTAATATTTGATTCATTTAATAAATTTACTCTATACTGTAATTGTGCTAATAATTGATCTAAATATTGAACTTGAGTATCATCTACATTTGGGCGTATTTCTTTTAATGTATTTATTTTTTCTTGTAAATAATCAACATTGTTTAATAACATGGGGTCAATAGTAAATTGTTCTGAAAAATCTGTTTTCCCCGCTTCTTTTGAATAAGAAGATAATTTATTTACAATATCATTAATATTCTTTTTAGATGTTTCTAATTCTTTAGAATCAAATACTTTAAAATCAAATAGTTTTCCTTCAACAAATTCACGCTTTTTTGCAGCCATGAAATTTAATAAATCAGCTACTTGTTGAAGTCTTTCTGTTTTTACTTTAGGGTCTAAACTTGTATCTTCAGCAAGAGATTGTTGATAATCCATGAGCTTCTGCATTGCATCATCAACTTCCCTCTCACTTTTAGGGTCTAAATTAATTTTTAATTCAGTACCAGCAGTTTCCTCTAATGCTTCTTTAGCAGAAATAGCTTTTTCTTTTAATTGTTCTAAAGAAAATAAAGGCTGGTCTAAATGAATTTCAAAACCAGCATCAGCAGCTGCTCTTAAAATAGAATGGACACTTTCAATATCCATACCTAACATTTCAGCTATTTGATAATCACCATTTTCAGTGAAATCGAACCAACCTTCTTCAAGATTGACAAATTCTTTTCCAACTTCTTTTTGCTTATTTTGAATAGCGTCAAAGAAATTCCAAACACCTTGAGAAGTAGTCTTACCATTAGCATCGACTGTAAAGAAATCTGCTATAGAATAACCGCCAGTTCCTTTTATGTCTTTTGTGACTTCATCAAATTTTTCTTTTATTTTTTCAGCAGAAGAAGTCCAAGCATCCCAATCTTCATTTTCATCGTTAAAAATCAAATCAAGCCAACTTCTAGTTTTTTCTCCAGCCCATCCTCGTTCAAGCTCATCTTTAACAGCGTCATATCCACTATAAACACTGTTATACATTTCACGCTCACCTTCACTATTTTGTTTAGCAAGCCATGTTTGATAAGCAGAGTTTGCATTATTAAATGCCATAAGGTCTTCGTTTAATTTATCAATATTATCTTGAATAGCCTGTCGCTGTTGTATAAAACCAGAGGTGTCTTCACCAGCTGCTTTAGCCTGAAGATATCCTTCTTGTAATTTATCTAATGCCTGATACTGTTCGTACATAGAAGAAGCATAATCAGCCTTGACCATAGCTTCTTGTTCTTGTCTTAATAAATATGCCCCTTGAGTATTTAAATGATAACCATTTGCAGTTCTTTCTAATACCGAATCAAGATTATCACCAAAAGCAGCTCGTAATTCAGTTAATGTCTGTTCTGTTAAACCTGTACCTTTTGCAGATTCGGTAAGAGCAGTATTTAATGTATTAAGAACTCCTATAGCACTTTCAACAGAAGAAGAAAACGCATTATATGAATCAGAAGCCATATATGCAACATCAGCTGCATCTCCATGAACAATTCCAGCAGTTACTAACGCATTAATTAAACTATCTGCGTCAGCAGTAGTCCATCCCATTGCATCCATTAATGCCTTTAATGCATCAGCATATTTTCCACTTGCATAAGTATTATCTTTAAGTGTTGCCTGAATATCAACTTTGTCTGGATTTAATTTATATAATTTTTCGGCGGCTTTATAAGCTTTCTTTTGTTCTTTGGTTAATTTACTTTGAGCTTTAGCATTATCTTTAAGAGTCTTTTTATCAGTTCCTCCAAATAGTCCTTCTTTTTCTTCAGGCACAGGGATATCTTTAAATAATTCAACCGTATCTCTAAATCTATTCTTAGTATTAATTAATGAAGTATCTATTTTATCAAATAGAAGAGCAAATTGTCCATTATCGCCAACTTTAAGAAAATCATTTTTAGCTTTAGTCGCTTCATCAAAGGCTTTACGTGCTTCATTAATTTTTTGAGTATTACCAGTAATATAAGCATCTTCAAGATTAGAAACAGAAGATTGATAATTTTTATAGATATCATAACCTTTAGTATCATTACTAGCTAAACCTAATTCTAAACCCTTAAGAGCTGTTGCTTCATATTTATCAACAACTTCATAAGCTTTACTAATCTGTTCCTCTATTTTTGCAATTTGCTTATTAAGTGCTTCAAGAGTATCTCTATCTCTATACTCTGCTTTTAATTCTTCAAGAGCTTTTTTTGTATTTTCTAAAGCATTAATACCATCAGAAGCAGTCCCTTTTACAGAAGCATTAAAAGTACCCATTCCAGCAGCTTGAATTCGAAATCCATTTTTTAATAATTCATCTGTTATTGCTTTATCTAAATTTGCATTTCCAGTATTATTTAAACCAATATTATAAGACCTATTATTTTTATTATATTCCTGTTCGGCAACTTGAAAACCTTCATAATCTTTAAAATATTGGTCTTGTGCTTCTTTTTGACTAATTGAATTTAATAATCCAACTTGTTCTTCAAGTTTACCATTAATTAAATCAACACCTTGAGCCGCTGTACCATACTGTTCTGTAATTGACTTTTGAATATCTAATATTTGTTGTTTAACATTTATTGTTTCTTGTTCAGATAAATCTCCAGAATCTAATTGTGCTTTTAATTGTTTGTAAGATTCTATTTGCTGAGATGTAGCTTCTTGTTGAGTTTTAATATTTTCAGCTGTTGCTTTTGCATCTGCAAATACAGATTCTCTATGCGCATCATACGCTTTTTTAGCAGCAAATAATACAACAGCTGCTGCACCTATTGCTAATGGAACAGCTCCAATAGTGCTTACTAATCCTGTAAAAGCACCTTTTAATAAATCAATTCCACCAGAAGCTTTAGCAAAAATTCCACCAGATTCAGCAACTTGTTCCGCTTCTTCTGCCATACCTAATTGAACATAAGCCCAAGCTTGTTCCTCCGCAGATAATGTTTCCGCTTCATTTGACGCAGTTTTAGCAGTGGAAGAAGCAACACCTGTTGCATCAGCTACTGATTCTGCGAGTTCAGCTCCAGTAGCTTCAATAGTTGCTGCTGTTTTAGCTTTTTCAGAAACAGTTTTTGCAGTATTAATAACAGTAGCAGCTTCTTCGATTACATTTAATCCTTCTTGAGCTTCAGCCATTTCTTTTACAGCTTTTTTTGCTTCGTTTAATCCATTAGCCCATTCTAAGAAACTACTAACTATTCCTTTTCCAGATTTAGCTCTAGTAATAATCTCTATATAAGGAAGTATTAATCCAAGAGTAGCAGGAAGTACTCCTATAGCATTCGCAAAATTAACAACTGCTTTCGCCGCATCAATAAAGAAATTAATCACATCTCTATTAGCAGCATTAGCCCACATTTGTTGCCATGCATTAGTTAACTGAGCAAGATGACCTGATATACTTTGTACATATTTATCGTTTTCTCGCATAGCAGAACCATTAGCTTCTTGAGAAGATTGATAAGCATCTCTGAGAAGTTGAGGATTCTGGAATATACTAGCTGCAATGTTCGCTCTATTTTTTTGTTTTGTTTTATATAGCTCGCAAAACTATATATTTATGTATTAATATTTTTATGCAACAATATCATTAAATAAACCATATTGATATTTATTTTTGAATTCTTCCCATTGTTGGGGAGTGTTATTGCCCACTCCATACAATTCATGAAAAAGAGAATGTAAATCTGTTCTTATACATTCTCCAAGAGGATATTTTTGGTGAATATCATGAAATACTTTGATTAATATATCTAATTCTTCTTTAGTATAATCTGACAATTCCAAAGACTTTAAAAGCCCCATCTCATCAAAAACAGTGCATGTTTCATCAAATATTTTATTAAAACCATATAAATGATGTATTTGATAATCTTTACTTCCTGTCAGAACACATTGATAATTACAAGCTTCCATACTTTTAACTTTCCAATCGTGCAACTGTCCTCGAAGCATTTTAGCTAAACTTACATAACCCCCGTATTCTCGATTTATTTTATATATACCCATTTTTCTCTTTTGCTCTTTTATACCTTTTATTGTTTTATTCAAATTATTTGCAATTTCTTCATCGGTTAAAATATCATTATTATCTAAAATATATTGTTTTTGTTCTTCTGAATATTTTTCATTTGAATAATGATATCCTTTTATTCCAAATTTCATAGCATGACAAACAATTGCATTTTCAGTTCTGTTAGGAAGTAATTTCATAAATTCTTCTTTGGGGAGAATAGGATAATAAGTTTTTAATATATTTTCTTCTTCTTTAGTCCAATCTTGAGTAAAGGTTAATCCTAATTTAATAGCCTTTGCTGAAACGGCTTTTGGAGTATGACGTTTGTTCATTTCTTGAGACATTTCTGCATAAGATTTTTGTCCAAAATTATTCACTAAATAATCAACATCTTCCTCTGTCCAAAAATAAGATTCTTTTTTTACTTTGTGACTAAACGCTATTTTATATACTTTTTGTTTATCTAAGAAGGGATATTCAGCATAAATGTTTTCCCATAAATTTTTTTGATACATATCGCATATTTTATTTATATCATCATCGCCTAGTTTAGACATATATCCTCTTTTTGTATTGCGATATTTTTTAATATATTTTCTTGCTGTATCTTCTGATACTCCAGCGTCTTTTCCACAATTAGCAATTGTTTTACCTTCATCAAAAGATTTCAACATTATATCTATTTTTTCTTGATTTATTTTCATATCATTTCTCCTTATAATCTATTATTAATACATAAATCTTATATTTTCATATAAGCACAGACTATTTCTCAACCCACGACTTTACGTTTGGGTTCGCACCTTTTCCATTTAAGGGGTTTTCACCCACGCCATTTGCGATTGCGCCGTACTTCTAATGATTGAGTTATTTATACTCAATCCCTATATGGGAATAGTCGTTGAACGTTTTCCATGGCATTAATATTATAATATATAAATATAATATATACAAGTTAATGCGTTAGGAACTTCGCTGCGAATTAGCTATTGTATCATCCTTAACTTTTTAATCCATCATATAATAGTTTCCTTTATATTGTGGCATAAGGCTTTAAGCAATCAACGCAATTAGATGCGTTCTTTAAATATATATTTCTATATATTTCGGGCAAAAGAGTCATTCTCGAATACCCGCTACAGATTCAAGCAGTAAATTAGCATTATTCCTGCCAAATTGTTTATCTGTTTCTAAAATCTCATTATAAACATCAGCAATACCCAACATAATTTCATATGTTGATTTATAATTGCCATTATCATCAAGAATATCAAATCCTTTAAATCCATTAGAAGCAACTGCTGTAGCTTCTTTAATTGTATCTCTAAGTTTTGATTGGGTAGTAATAACATTTTCTGTTTCTTCACCCATCTCTTCAAGTTCTTCTTTTGCGCTTTTAGTACCCGTTAATCTAAGCGCAATAGTACGCATACCTGTTCCCACTTTATTAGCATCTTGAACAACGGCATTACCAGCAGTAATAAGCGCAAGAGCCTCGTCCATATCATTACCAGCGGTCTTTAAAGCAGAAGCGGAAGATTGAAGAGCAGTAGCAGCTTCTGATGTTGAAATTGCATAATTATTACCTACTTCATTTAATTTATCTATTATATTCATCTTAGATAAATCATTATAAGCAGCTCCCATAGCAATTAAACTCTTAGTTGCTTCATCAATACTTTGAAATTCAGAAACATTCATAAGTACATTAGCACTTTTAGCAGATTCAGCTGCTTGGTCTAATGTTTCACCTAAACGCATAAAATCAGCAGTACTATTTTGAATCTGTAATGCACTTGTACCAATAGCGTCAGCTGTTTCAAAAGTAGTCTTTTGGTATCTTTGTAATGATGTTCTTGTTTCATCAGAAACTTTCATCATTTCTGTAAGGGCATCATCAAATTCATGAATTATTCCAAAACCATTTCGAAATTGATTAAATATCTCATAAAAAGAGACTTTCGTAGCAAGAAAAGCAATACCTTCTTGCATTTTACCAACCATTCTATCAAATATAGTTGAACTTAAATTCCCAAGTTCTCGTTCTTCTGCGATAGTAGCTCTTAGTTGAGTTCTAAAATTCGCTAATTGTTTTGTAGTTGTTTCACCAATTTTTAAAGAACCAAAAATATCTTCTAACTTTTGCTTACCTTCTGGACTAATTCTATTATATGTACTAAGTATGGATTTAATTTGTGATTGTAAATCTGTTATTGAATTTGAACTTGCTACCTTCGAAAAATTATCTTGAATATTTTTAGTTAATTCTTTAACTTCAACATCAGCTTTATTAACTTCTTCAATTAATTCCTCAAAAGGTCTATCTAATTGTAATTCTCCAGAATTAAATTGTTTTAATTCAATAATTGTATTTTTATATTTTTCTAAAGCATTATTAGCTTGTTCTATAGCTTTAGCAGCTTCTGGAGATTCAGCAGAAGTATATTGAGATAAAATATTTTCTGTTTTTGAAACTTGTTTATCATAATAATCTGAATCTAATCTTTTTTGAGTACTTCGTGCTAAAGATGCTCTATTATTAATTGTTCCTTTAATAATATCTGCTTGAGCTTTTTGACTAGCAAGCATTTTGTTTTCTTCTGAATTTAATTTTTCAATTACATCTAAAACACTTGTTACAGATTTTCTAACAGAATCATATTCATCTATTAATAATTTAAAATTAGCTTTATTTTCAGGTTTATCTTTTGTAGCTTTTAATCTATTTTTAATATTATTATATTTTTCATAATAAGTTTCTAATTGTTTAATATTATCTGTTTTAAGTCCAGATTCTATCCATTTTTTTGCATTAATAAAAGGAGAATTAGTTTCACTAATATGCCCCCTTGCAAATTCTTTATAGGAAAATTCACTATTTTCTTTAGTTACTCCTTTATTAACAGTTTTTGATGTAGCTTTATTTTTGACTTCTTCAACTGAATCTACTACTTTTTCTAATTTTTCTTTTGTATTCTCAGCTTCTTTGCCTATTTCAGAAACAACTGTAGATTCAGGAATTTTAGAATCAGTTAATTCTTGAATTTGTTCTTGTGCTTTTTCTGTTAATTCTATTGTCTTTTCTACTGCTTGTTGGTTTTTCTCTTGTTGTTCTACTATATTTGTTTGTTCTATATTTTCATTAGAAACAGCTTCTTTATTTACATTTTCAGAAATAGAAGATTCTTTTTTCTCTGCAATATTATCTTGTTTTTCTAATTCTTCAGTTGCTTCTTTAATATAAGAATTAATTACTTTCCAAATAGCTTCTTCATTTGTTAAATTACCATTAATTGCAGCAAGTATTTCATTGACTTTATCTACATCTAATCCAGATTCTTGTAATAATTGTTGAATTTTAGCTGAAGTCTCTACAAAAGATTGTTGTCCACTTTTTTTTTGGTCTAAAAGAGTAGGTAATTTTCGTTGTGCTTTTTCATAAGCAGTTTCTTCATCTTGGGCTTGTTTAACATAACCTTTAAAATCTTTGTCTTTAGTATAAGATTTTAATTCTTTTCCATTTTTTGAATATAAATATTTATCATCTCTATATGTATATTCACCATTTTTCTTTCCAGTAGGAAGCATATATTGTCGTAACGCTTCTTTTAATACTTTTTCATCTGCTTCATTACCTGTTTTTTTATAAGTGCGATAAGCGCTACGAATATATTCAGCCATATCAATTGAAGAAGATAAAACCCCAGCTTGCATCATTTCATTCTGAGTAGAAGGAGAAATAATATATGCATCTTTATCAGATTGTAGTTTAATTATTTGTTCATCAATTTCTTTATATTCTTTTAAAGCCCCTGTCGCTTCTTGAATTCCTTGCTTTAATTTTTGCATTTGTTCAGAAGTAACTTGTATTTTTTGAGCTTCTTTTTCTGCTTGTTGAGCTTCAGCTTCTGCAAGTTTCGCTCTTAAAGCAGCCATAAAATTTAAATTGTTTATTGTTTCTATTTCTTCTTCTTTTGCATCAGCTGCTGCTACGGCAGACGCTTTCTTTTTTTCATCTAAATCTGATTTTGGAGTAGAAGACTTTTTCTTTTTCTTTTCTTCTTCAGCTTTAATTTGAGCATTTATCTCTGTTTGAGTTTTTCCATGTTTCTGTACATCAGCTAATTTTTTATCTTTATGTAATAATGCGCCTTTAGGTTTTTTTTCTTCAGTTTTTTCTTGTTTTTGAACTTCATTAGATAATTGCTGCTCAGTTTTTAATTCTTCTTGTGCGGCTTGCACAGTTTCTTGTTTTGCTTCAGCAATTTTTTGCTGTTGTTCAACTACCTGCTGTGTTTCTTCTTTGATTTCTTTTATGATTTGTAATTCTGCTTCTTTTTTATCTTCTTTAGATGTTTCTCCTGATGTTTGATCAATATCTTTTTGTTCTTTAAGTTCATTTGTTAATTGTTGCTCTGTTTGAAGTTCTTCTCTTGTTTTTTCAATAGCTTCTTCTTTTTTATTTACTACATCTTCATTTTGCTCTTTTATATTAGATTCATTTTCTTTTTGTTGTTGTAAAACGTCATTTTGTTTTTGAGTTTGTTCAGTTTGCTTTTCTTTTTCATTGACTATATTATTTTCTACTTCTTCTATTTTTTCTACAATTTCTAATTCTTGTTGTGAATTATCTGTTTCTTTTTCAGAAACAACATCAACTTTTTCTTCATCTAGTTTTTTATCGGCTTGTTGTTGAATATCTTTATTTGATACTTTAGTTATTTCTGCAATTCTTTTTTCAGCTTCATCTATTTTTTCTTGAATAGAAGCAGCCATTCTGCTACCAGCTTTTGCATTTTCTAATTGCTGTTTGTGATTAAATATTTGTAATAATAATTTATCAACTTCTTCTAATTGTTCAGGAGATAATCCAACTAAGCCACTGGTATTTGTTTTTATACCATTTCTAATTTGAAAATCTCTAAGTTTCTGTGCTATTTCTTCATCAGAAGCTTCTGACACACTAAGATTTGATATATTTTGAATTTCTTTTAAACGATTCGCAATTTCAGGAGTTATTCGAAAATTAGTCCTTGCAGATGTATTATCAATTAATTTATTATCTGCAAGTTTGAGAAATTTTACACTTCCCCCAGCTTGTTCGATAATTCCTTTCATCATTGTATTCATTAAATTAGTTGCTTGATTCATTAATTCATCAGAAATACCGATTTTACCAGCAACGCCTTTATTATTAATCTCTCCACCAAATAAGATTAAAGCAGAATTATACATTTCATATAATTGAGATTCTACAAGCCTTGCAGTTTCACTACTCATACCAGTAACATCTATAGATGCAATTTCATCACCACATGATAAAAACATCTTGGTCACTGCCGTATCCATGTTTTGAGCAATAGTATCAAATCCTGTTTTTAAATCAGCCCAAGAAAATCGTAAATTATCTACTTCTTTAGCATAAGTATGCGAATGTAATAATGTATCAGCTTTGTCCTCAAATCCTGTAACATTCACACCACCCCCAACATGTCCACGTTCATAATGAAGTTTCCCACTTCTTACTGGAAATACTTCTTCTGTTCCCTTTAAAGCAACTCCACGTTCTTCCATTCCAGAATAAGCCTTAGTTCCTCTTACCATTTCTATCCATTTAACAAGATAATCATTAATAGATGAATTTGACATCGCTTGTCTTTCTTGTTGAACAGCTTGAGTTACTTCTTGGACACTTTCAGCCAACTGCTCATTAGATTTAACCGCAGATTGAGTTGTTGATGCGGTTTCTTGAATTTCTTGCTGAACTTGGTCTTGAGATACTGCCATTTGATATTCATCAACTTCACCAGTATTATCTTCAATTTGTTTTTGCTTTTTTAAAAGGTCATTCTGTTTTTCAATTTCTTGAGTCTGTTGTTTTTTAACATCGACAGATTTTGATTCTGTTACAGTTATTTCATTAGCCTGTTCTATTATTTTTTTATTTTCTTGTTGTTGTGCCTTGGCTTCTTGTATTTTATTTTCTTTTTCAGCTGATTGAAATATAGTAGAAGTTGTATCTTGTTCTTGATTTTCCACATTAAAATTTGGCTTAATTTTTTGTCTAGAAGAAGACTTATTCTGTGCGTTTAATTCATCAATTTCTTTTTGTTGTTGTTTAGTTTCTTGAATTAATTGTTTTTCTCTTTCAGTGAAACTATTAACATCTTCTGAAATTTGATAAATGATATCATCTAATCCTTCTTCTATAGCACCATCATTAGACATGCTTGTTAGCATATCTGCCAGTTTTTTAGCTTTATCAGAAGCTATCCCGCCTAACGATTCTATCCTACTATAAAACCCTTGGATACTTTTAAGTTCATTGTCTGTAACAATTTCATCTAGTCCTACATTATTTCCTTCTATCTTTGATTGCTCTTTTGCTTTTTCTACCAAAGAATCATAAATATTATTTAATCTATTATTCGCTTCTTTCCCAGATACACCATATTTTGCTGTATCTTTACCAAATTCTTCGATAAGTTGATTTTGTATATCATTAACAGTAGAAGACAATTGTTCTGAAAGCATTTTTCCAATTTCTTTACTTGGTGAAACGGTAACCCATTTGGCTGGATTATCTAACATGTCTTGATTAATATTTTGTACAGCTGTTGTTATATCTTTAGAGTCTGCCCCTTTTATATTTTTTAATGTTTTTATCGGCGCTCTTCGTAAAGTAAATATATTATCTTCTAATTCTTTTAAAGCTCTAACCCTGTCTTTTGGAGATATATTTTGATTCGATGCTTTTTGAAGAGCTGGAATTATCATATCACTTAAATCAAGACCTTCTAATTTTTTGGATTTAAGCATTTTTTCTATTGAATCAGATATACTTTTTTCATCGACAGATAATTTTATTTGATTATTTTTTGCAACTTCAACCGCACCTTTATTAACTTGCTTATTAATTTCATGAAATGTATCTATAAATTCGGCGGCAAGATATAATACACCGTCCGCTTTCATTCCTCCCATTTTGCCACCTCCTTATATTATTTATTTAAAAATGCAACATTGTATAAGAACCTTGTTTTGCAACAGCCATAGCTTTTTCATTTAATTTTCTTTTTGTTTTACGACTATGCAATTTTTTATCTGTTTCTTCGTATCTATTTTTAGGTTCTCCTTTACCATATATAGGAATTGCTTCTCCTCGGCTTTCTTTTCTAAAAGTTTCAAATCCATGAATACCTTCTTCCCAAACATAATTATAAATATCGCTTTCACTAATATTTTCAGTAAAGTGATTAGTAAAAATAGGATTTATTTTAATACCACCTCGATATTCATTACCAACTTTTTCTTTATATGGTTGAAAAGAATTATTTCTCATTTGATTTGTTCTATGATAATAATAAGGGTCGTAAGCTTCATAATAACTTTCCATAGCCATCTTAGCCAAAGTGTTTGCTTCTTCAACTGCCATTTCTTGCACCGTTAAACAATATGTTTCAGCAAATTTTTCTAAATCACTTTTTAATAAAGCAGTATCTATCTTACATAAACCTTTCACCTTTAATCACCTTTATCTTTCTTCAATAATGCCTCAGCTAATCCATTCCAATCAACTTCTTTACTAATCTTTTCAACTCCTCCAAGGAATCTATCAATCACACCATGAATCATAGGAGCATATTTAAGAACTTGATTAGAAATAAAAGCATGAGGTTCATAGTAATTAGTCATCATATCATCAGTCTTCATTTTTAAAACACTATCTAAAGTAGTAATTAAATTATCAGGCATTAACTGACATACCGCTTCAACTAATCCTGCTTTAGAAAGAAGATTAAATTCTTCCATCCATTTATCGGAATGAACGGCAATATTAGTATATTGATTAAAAATAGTAAAAATATACATAATATATTTTTTGCATGTGTTAATTTTAATATTACCATTTTTGTCATAGCAACTATTAGCAAGAATTTGGTCACATAATACTTCAACTACTTCAAAGTTAATATAATCAACAAATTTAACAGCGGTCTTTAAATAGGATTCCTTAGCTGTTGTCGTGCTAAATTTGTTATATTTATTTACAAAATCCTTAACATCAATTTCAATAGTATTCTTAATTTCCATATCAATTCTCCTTTTCAATCAAAAAAAATAGAAGAGTAGTTTTACTCTTCTTCAGACCATTCGTTTATATATGCTTGCCCGATATTTATAGCATCAGCTTCATTATCATCTACATCTTTATTATATATGTCTTTTATTATTTTAATTGAAGCTGCTTTACAATCATCTCTTTTACGAGCATTAATTCCTACCAAACTTCTCCATTCAGATGGAGTATATTCAACATAATATACATTAAATTCCCCAGTCTGAAAATTCATTGGAGTATCCATATTCAGTTGTACACAATATGCCCATATACCACCAATTAATTTAACCAGTGTATTAATTGTAGACAT
>AUXO010102831.1_pt1 | contig 30244 bp, 31 predicted proteins | sample 768731 | NCBI WGS metagenome assembly AUXO01 (sample SAMN02715735, study PRJNA202380) | gut metagenome | biome: sheep rumen | host: Ovis aries | place: New Zealand: Palmerston North
GGAAAACTTCCATATAGAACTAATTTTATTCTAGATGAGTTTGCTAATATGCCACCGCTTAAAGATGTTGATACGATGGTTTCAGCGGCGCGTTCACGTAAGATGAGATTTTATTTTGTTATTCAAAACTATGCACAACTTGCTGAAGTTTACGGTAAAGAAAAGGGAGATACTATTAGGGGTAACTGTACAAATATAGTTTACTTGATTAGTACTGAACTTGCCGCTTTAAAAGAAATAAGTGAGATGTGCGGTGAATATGAAATAAAAGAAAAGGACAAAGATGGCAAAGAGAAGAAAGAAACTCGTCCATTAATTACTGTTAGTGATTTGCAGAAATTAAAAATGGGTGAAGTTATTTTGCTTAGACTTCGTATGAATCCTTTTAAAACTAAGTTAAAGCTTAATTATCAAATTGATTGGGGTCCTTATGAAAAAGTTGAAAAAGCAGTTTATCCTGATAGGGAAAAGGAACCTGTTCATATATTTGATTTGAAAGGATTTGTTGACGCAAAACGTCAAGAAAAAATGAATAATTTAGTTAATTCAGTTATGCCTGGTCTTGCTGATAAGATGAATGCTAATAATAAACCTCTTTCAACAAGTGATTTTATTAAAAATATAGATGCAAAAATAGCTGAACTAGAAAAAGAAGAGAAAGAAAAGGCAGCTAAGAGAACGGCTAGTAAGCGAACTTCTGCACCTAAAATTGAAGTGGTTAAAAAACCTGTTGTTGTACCTAGGGAGGATATAAAAGAGGTTAATCATAAAGAAGCTACTTTTGAAGCTAATAGAAAAGATATGAAAAATACTTTTTCTTCATCAGATTTTGCAGCTAAGATTACTGATAGAGTTAATAAGACAGTTAAAGAAGAAAATAAAAAGCCAGTAAAAGTTTCTGATTTTAAGAAGGAAAAAGTTAATGAAAATGATGACTATGTTACTGATGATCAGTTCTTTGATGATTTCTTTAGTGATGACGAATAAGACAAGTAAAAAAACTTGTCTTTTTAGTTTTTTGTAAATATTTAAAAATATTTTAAACATATAATGTTTTAGAGGTGAATTGTTTGGAAATTACGATTAATGATTTATTAAATATTAAAAATGCACATATTATTGATATTAGAACTAAGGAAAAATATAATGATAATCATATTCCTGGGGCAATAAATATAGATTATGATGATTTAATTAATAATCATAGTAAATATTTAAATAAAAATGATAAATATTATTTATACTGTCAAAAAGGAATTACGTCTAAAACTGTAAGCCAAATTTTAAGAGCATATGGATATACTATATATAATGTGATTGGTGGATATGAATCATATGTTTTGAAGAGAATGTAGAAAAATTATATAAGTACGAATTAAAGCTTTAAAATAGTTTTTTTCTTTACACTAATTTATTAATAATTTCTTGAATCAGTATTTAAAATAATTTATAATTATTATAGGTGATAAAATGGAATATATTATAATAGGTCTTTTAGTTGTAGTTTTAATAGTAAGCGTTATTGCACTTTCTAAAAATGTCAATGAGTCTAATATTACTGAAAGGCTTGGTAAACTAGAAACTGAAATGATAAAGGAGCTTGGCGAATTTAAGAGCGAAATAAATAAAAGTTTAAATGATGATTTTACAGGATTAAATGATAGAATTGATCATAGACTTAATTTGATTAATGACAAGGTAAACGAGAGGTTAGATCAAAATTTTGAAAAAACAAATAAAACCTTTACTTCTGTTTTAGAAAGACTTTCTAAAATTGATGAAGCTCAAAAGAAAATTGATCATTTATCTTCAGATATTGTTTCTTTACAAGGGATACTTACGGATAAGAAAACAAGAGGTATTTTTGGTGAAGTAAATTTAAAGCATATTTTGTATAATGTTTTCGGCGAAGGGAAGAATAATACATATAGGCTGCAATATACTCTTAGTAATGGAACAATTGCTGATAGTGTTATTTTTGCACCTGACCCTATGGGTATGATTGCGATTGATTCAAAGTTCCCACTAGAAAATTATGAACTTATGGTTGATAAGAATAATATGAATAGGGGTCTTGCTGAAAGAAAATTTAAAACGGATATGAAAAGACATATAGATGCTATTGCAACTAAGTATATTATTCCTGGGGAAACTACGGATCAGGCAATATTATTTTTACCTGCTGAAGCAATATTTGCTGAAGTTAATGCGTATCATCAAGATATTATTGATTATGCATATCAAAAAAGAGTGTGGATATGTGGTCCAACTACTTTAATAAGCACACTTACTACTATACAGATTATTATTAAAAATCTTGAAAGAGATAAATACACAAAAGTTATTCATCAGGAATTAAGACTTTTGGATATAGAATTTAAGCGTTATAAAGATAGATGGGATAAACTTTACAGAAGTATTGAAACGGTAAGTAAAGATGTTAAGGATATTCATACAACAACTGATAAGATAACTAAAAGATTTGATATTATTAATGGGGTAGAGATGGAGAGTATTGAACATGAGGAAAATTAATAATTTATTTATAATTATAACTTTGGTTTTAGCGTTTTTTATTATTTTTTCTAATATTGGTGAAGGCCCAGTGATATTTTTGAAAGATAGTAGTATTGTTTTGACAATACTACTTCCTTATATTTTAAATAAAGTATTTAAACTTAATATTAATGATGGATTAATTTTTATTTGGATTATATTTATATTTTTAGCCCACTTTTTAGGCGTAATATGTAATTTATATAATGAGTGGGCGATATTTGATAAAATAACTCATACATTTTCTGGGGTTTTATCCAGCGGGGTTGCAATACTTATATTAGATAAAGTTAAATCAAAAAATATGTTTTTTAATATAATTTTTATATTATCTTTTACTTCGTTATGTGCGTGCCTTTGGGAAGTATTTGAATTTACTTGTAATGCTTTAGTAGGAGGCGATGCTCAAAGGGTAGCTTTAACAGGCGTATCTGATACAATGTGGGATATTATTGTTGCGCTTTTTGGAGCAATATTCGTAAGTATACTTCATTTTTTTAGGAAGTCTTAAGGCTTCTTTTTGTGTGCTAGTGTAAAGCGAAAAGAATAAGTACTGTATTTTTTTATTATTTTATTTTATAATTAGTATAGAGGTGTTTAGGATGGAAGAAAAAGTATTAGATTATATAGTTAAACACAATAAGGCTTTGTCATATGAAGAGATAGCTTCTATTTTAAATGATGATGAGCTTCCACTTCTTGCAGAGACGTTAACAAAATTAGAAAAAGAATTAAAAATTAGGCTTACAAATAAAGGCAAATTTGAAAAATTTAATGATAAAATGAAAAAAATTGGAATATTTGCGGGTAATAAAAAAAGTTTTGGCTTTGTAATTGTTGATGGGGCTAAAAATGATTATTATGTTTCTAAAGAAAATGTCAATGGAGCTATTGATGGTGATGAGGTTATTATTAAAATAATTGATGAGGGAAAACATGAAGCCGTCATTTCTTCTATTAATAAGCGAAATTTAAGTAATATTTTGGTTGGGGAATTATATGTAAAAGATAATAAAAACTTTATAAATTTAGATGATGATAAATTAAAGATTGTTGTAGAAATTCCTTTAGAAAAGTTAAATGGAGCTGTGCCAGGTCATAAAGTCGTAGTTAAGATTGAAAATAATATCGCAAAGAGTAATTATTACGAGGGCGAAATTGTTAGGGTATTAGGTCATAAAGATGATCCTGGAGTTGATATTTTATCTGTGGCAGCTAAATATCAGATTAATGATATTTTCCCAGATGAGGTTTTAGAAGAACTTAAAACTGTTCCTAGTGTAGTTTCTGATACGGAACTTGAAGGTCGCAGAGATTTAACTGGAGAAATGATTTTTACAATTGATGGTGACGATACTAAAGATATCGATGACGCTATTAGTGTTAAAAAAATGGAAAATGGAAATTATATGCTTGGTGTTCATATTGCTGATGTTAGTCATTATGTAAAACCTGATTCAGCATTATATAAAGAAGCGTTTGCGAGGGGGACTAGTAATTACCTTGCAAATACGGTAATTCCAATGCTTCCACATCAACTTTCAAATGGGATATGTTCATTAAATCCTGATGTTATAAGGCTTACTATTTCTTGTTATATGGAAATAGATAAAAATGGAAACACAGTAAGTAGTGATATTTTTGAAAGTTATATTAAGTCAAGGAAACAGATGACTTATAAAAATGTAAACAAAATTTTAGAAGAAAATATTGTACCTGATGGTTATGAGGAGTTTGCAGATACATTAAATTTGATGAAGGAGCTTTCACAAATCATAAGAAAAGCTAAAATTTCGAAAGGGTATATTGATTTTGATGTTGATGAACCTAAAATTATAACGGATGAAAATGGACGAGCTATAGATATTCAAAAAAGGGAGCGCGGAATTGGAGAAAACTTGATTGAAGACTTTATGATAGCGGCAAATGAAGCGGTGGCTGAAACAATAACTTATATGGAGCTTCCGTTTATTTATCGTGTTCATGGAGCTCCTGACGAGGATAAATTAAGAAAATTTTTAGGTTTTTTAAATGTTTTAGGTTATAAGGTGAATGCTAATTTAAAAAATATTACACCTAAAACAATTCAAAGTATTTTAAATCAGCTTAAGGATAAAAAAGAATATCCGATTTTATCTAGTATGCTTTTACGAAGTATGATGAAAGCTGTTTATGATAATATTAATATTGGTCACTTTGGGTTAGCTTCAAAGTTTTATACGCATTTTACATCACCAATAAGGCGTTTTCCTGATTTGACAGTGCATAGACTTCTTAGAACATATTTGTTTGAACATAAAATAGATAATGAGACTGTTAATTATTTTACGGGAGAACTTCCTGTTATTGCAAAACAATCATCTGATAGAGAAAGAGCTAGCGTGGATTGTGAACGTGATGTTGATGATATGAAGATGGCTGAATATATGGAGCAGCACGTTGGTGAAGTTTATAAGGGAATGATAAGTACGGTTACTAATTATGGGATGTATGTAGAGTTATCTAATTTAGTTGAGGGTCTTATTAAGATAGATGAGATAGATGATGATTACTATTTCTATGATGAAAGTACTTATAGTTTAATTGGAAAAAAGAGTAAAAAAAGGTATATGCTTGGAATGACTTTGGAAATAGTTGTTGATAGTGTGATAAAAGAAAAAGGGCTTATTAATTTTAGGTTAAATAAAGGTGATAAGAATGGAAATAAACAACCGAAAGGCGAAGCATAATTATCAGATTTTTGAAACTATTGAAGCTGGTATTGTTTTAACGGGAACAGAGATAAAATCTATAAGAGATGGTAGGGCTAATATAAAGGATAGCTATGCAACTATAAAAAAGGATGAAGCTTTTCTTATTAATATGCATATTAGTGGTTATGAAAATGGTAATATTTTTAATCATGAAGAAACTCGAACAAGAAAATTACTTCTTCATAAGCGGGAAATTTATAAGCTTCGAGATAAGATAAGATTAGAAGGTTATACGTTAATACCTTTAAAAATATATTTAAGTAAAGGATATGCTAAAGTATTAATAGGTATATGTAAAGGTAAGAAGGATTATGATAAAAGGGAAGATATTAAAAAACGTGATATTGAAAGAGATATTAGAAGTAGATTAAAAAAGTAATTTGTAAAATAAACAGTTATATGTTAGAATATAATTGTTTAACTGGGCCCGTTTTGGTTTCGACAGGAATATGGAAATTTAAATTGCAAGCCGGAGAGACACGTTATGTCTAACCTTAAATATAACTGGAAACAGAAATAATTTAGTACCTACTTTTGCCTAAGATGGCTTGGTACACTTCTTTAATTTCTTAGCTCACGAGAAATTTTAGAGGTTCGCTTTAGTGAGATATATCATTATTTTGCCTAGGAATAGTGATGAATTTTATAGGCTTACTAATAAAATGGTTGTTAGTTACTAATTTTTATTAGGAAATTTTATAACTAACTAAGCTTGTAGAGATTTTCTTTGAAGTATTTTTGGACAGGAGTTCAATTCTCCTCGGGTCCACCATATGTGAATTTAACTCGAACTTTTTAACTAAGGTTCGAGTTTTAAATAGTTGTATTTGTTTTTGAATTGCGTTAGATGATTAAAATGATAATCTTGCTTAAATAAACTGTAAAGTTTATAGGCCATAAGATATATTTATTAAATTTTGTTTTTCTTTAAACTAATATATTTGATATAATGGTGTTGTAATGGTGAGCTGGTGATTTTATGCAAGTTTTTAGAGTATGTGATAAAGAAGAAATTGATAAGATATTTAATGGTGTGGATTTTAAGAATATAGGTGCACCTGGGAGTTTATATCAAAAAGATCCAGGAGAGGTTAATCTTAATACACATAATTATGTTCAAAATGAAAGGTATATGCATTTTTTTCCAAAATTTGGGAGTTTATTTTATGTGAATTTGGAAAAAGGAAGATATATTTGTACATATGATATTCCTTCAGAAATTTTAAATGAAGGACTTGGAAGTGGCGAATATTTGGATTTAATTACTAATAGTTTTTCACGAATAGTTGAGGAATATTGTATTAAAAGTAAATATCTTAATTTTGAGTATTTGGAGCAGGTTCAGTTAATAACTCGTAATATGGATTATATGTCTTTTTTGTGTGATGAACCGTTAGATGATTTTTATGAATCTATATATTTAAAAAAGAAAGGCAAACAAAAGTAATTTAAATTTTTAAAAATTGTAATAACAAAGTATATTTTTTTATAAATGTCTCAAAATATTTATTAAGGAGGGATTTTATGAAAAAATTTATTTGTTTAATAATTTCTTTAGTTATATTGACTGGTTGTGGCAACATGAATAATACACCAACTAAAAAGGTCGAAGCTTTTTTGAATAAGTATCAAACAAATGACAGTGATGTAATGGCTGATTTAGATGATGTTTTACTTTTTGATGCAGACTTAACTGATGATGAACGTAATGATTATCGTGAATTTATGAAGAAGCACTATCAAGATATGACTTATAAAATTAAAGATGAAACAATTGATGGTGATTCGGCTACGGTAACGGCTGAAATTACTGTTCGTAATTATACTGATGCAGTTAATAACGCAAATAATTATAGACTTGAGAATGCTTCAGAGTTTAATGATGAAAATACTTTCGCATCATATAGGCTTGGTGAGATTAAAAAGGTTACAGATACTGAAACTTATACACTTACTTTTTATTTAACTAAACTTGATGAGCAGTGGACTATTAATCCTATATCTTCTGATGATGAAAGTAAACTTAATGGCCTTTATGGCGTGACTGATGTTAATAGTTCGGCTATAGATTCTACTGATACAACACAAAATACTAATGATAATCAAAGTACTAATGATAATCAAAATACATCTGACGCTACTACTGACAATAACCAGAATGCTACAAATGATATGAATGAATAAATATGTGGACATAATATGTCCTTTTTTTGTATAAAATTATTTAGGTGAAAGTAATGAAAAAATTTTTATTATGTTTGGTATTATTTATTCCATTTAATGTTAAGGCCTTTGGCACATCGGCTAAAGCGGCAATTTTAATGGATATGGATAGTGGCCGAGTATTATATGGTAAAGATATAAATTATGTTCAAAGTGTCGCATCAATATCTAAGATTATGACGGCGATATGTGTTATTGAAAATATGGATTTAGAAGATGATATTATTGTAGGAGACGAAGTATTAAAAGCGTATGGTTCTGGAATATACGTTCAAATTGGTGAAAAGCTAAAAGTTAAGGATTTGCTTTATGGTCTTATGATGCGAAGTGGAAATGATGCGGCTATAGTTTTAGCTAAAAATGCTGGAGGAAGTGTCAAAGGGTTTGCTAATATCATGAATATGAAGGCTAAGAAGTTAGGTATGAAAAATACTATTTTCAATAATCCTACTGGTCTTGATGAAGAAGATGATGGCAATTTATCATCGCCTTATGATATGGCATTACTTATGAGTTATGCGATGAAAAATAAAAAATTTAGAAAAATTGTAAGTGTTAAAACCTATACTTTAAAAACTAATAAAAATGTTTATAAATGGAAAAATAAGAATAAACTTTTATATTCATATAGATATACCATAGGTGGGAAAACAGGATATACAAAGAAAGCTAAAAGAACTTTAGTTACGGCCGCTTCTAAGGATAATCTTAATTTAGTGGCTGTGACAATAAATGATGGTAATGATTTTAAAGATCATACTGATTTGTTCGAGGAGGCTTTTAAAACTTATAAGAATTATTTACTTCTTAATAAAGGAAAATTGCATATAATTGGTGAAAATTATTATAATGATAAACTGTACATTAGAAATAAAATTACTTATCCGCTTAGTGCTTATGAAGAAAATGTACTTAAACTTAAATTTGAACTTAATAAGGCTAGAAAGTATAAAAACAATATGAGAGTTGGAGTAGTAAAAGTATATTTAGGAGACTTGGTAGTTAAAAAAGAAGATATTTATGTGAAGGTAAAATCATGATTAATAAGCTATGGATTTTTTTAATAATTACAGGGTCTATTTATTTAATCAGCAGTGGAAATTTTAATGTTTTAAATAGAGAAATATTAAATAGTGGAAAGGTAACGTTTGATTTAATAATTCAAATTTTTCCGCTTATTTCGCTTTGGCTTGGGATTATGAATATTGCTAAAGAATCGGGCCTTTTAAGTAAGCTTTCTAGGAAAATAGAACCATTTTTAATCAGATTATTTCCGGAAATCCCAAAAGGCCATGAAGCTTTTGGATATATTTCTTCAAATATTATTGCAAATATTTTTGGACTTGGAAATGCGGCAACCCCATTTGGAATAAAAGCTATGAAGTCACTTCAAAATTTAAATGGTGAAAAGGATGTTGCTAGCAGAAGTATGATTACTTTTTTGGTTATGAACACTTGCGGTTTTACGCTTATTCCGACAACAATTATTTCGCTTAGGATGCTTCATAACAGTGATAGGCCTTCAAGTATTATTTTGCCTTGTATAATTGTTAGCTTTTTTTCATTATTGTTTGGACTTATGATTGATAGGCTGTGGGCAAAAAAATGACAGATTTATTTATTCCACTTATTGTTTTTTTAATAATTATATATGGATATTTAAAGAAAATAAATGTTTATGATAGTTTTGTGGTGGGAGCCAGTGAAGGGTTTTCAATAGTAAAAGGTATGTTTCCATCGTTGCTTGCTATGATTTTGGCTGTTAATATTTTTAAAAATAGTGGAGTTATAGACTTTTTATTTAATTTTTTAAAACCACTATTTTTATTTCTAAAAATACCTTTTGAGGTTCTTCCTATAGCTATAATGAGACCTCTTTCTGGCAGTTTTGGACTTGCTTTATTAAATAACATATATGGCATATATGGACCAGATAGTTTTATTAGTATTCTTTCTTCTGTTATTCAGGGTTCTAGTGATACAACTATTTATATAATTACTTTGTATTTTGGATCAGTAGGTATAAAAAAAATAAAGTATGCTCTTTGGGTAGGATTGCTTGCTGATTTATTTATGGTTATTATGAGTTTAATTGTAGTTTCTATTTTGTTTTGACATTAAATCTTTCATAAAGTATAATTTAGTTGGTGATTTTTATGGAAAGACTTCAAAAAATAATCGCGAATAGTGGATTTTGCTCTAGAAGGAAAGCCGAGGAACTTATCAAAAGCGGAAAGGTATTTGTCAATGGTTTAAAGGTTACTGATTTGGGGACAAAAGCTAGTTATAGTGATCAGATTACTGTTTCCGGGCATAATTTAAAATTGGAAGATAAAGAATATATATTACTTTATAAGCCAAGGGGAGTTGTTACAACGACGAGTGATGAAAAAGGTAGAAAAACAGTTATGGACTTAGTTGAAACTACGAATAGGCTTTATCCTGTAGGTAGGCTTGATTATGATACTAGTGGTCTTTTAATCCTTACAAATGATGGTGAGCTTACTAATTTGCTTATTCATCCTCGAAGTCAAATAGAAAAAGTTTATGTGGCTAAAGTGGAGGGTGTGATAAGGTCTGATCTTTTAAAAAAAATGTGTTTAGGCGTACTAGTGGATGGTAAGAAGACTGCTAGAGCTAAGGCTAAAATAAAGAAAATAGATAAAAAAAAGAATTTTTCTTTGATTGAGGTTACAATACATGAAGGAAAGAATCATCAGATAAAAAAAATGTTTGAGGCAATTGGTTATAAAGTAATCAAATTAAAAAGAGAAAAGTTTGCTTTTTTAGATTTACATGGCTTAAAATCTGGCGAATATAGGCACTTAACAATTAAAGAGGTAAAGACACTTTACTCATTATTTTAGGGCTGACAAGCAGTTGTAAATTACAATTGCTTTTTTGTTGTTTACTGGTTAATTTTTATATATAATATATTTGTATTATAGGAGGTATCATATGAAGAATAAAATATTAATTTTAATGGTTGTTTCTTGTTTATTATTTATGAATACTTTAAAAGTTTTTGCTGCTGAGGTTGGCATTTCAGATGTCAACTCAAAGTTTTTGGAATACATAGAGGATAGTAATTATAATATTTCTAATGCTGATGGTAAGATTACTATTTCTTTAACTAATCCTACTTATGGGCCATATACTATAGAATTTAATGAAACTGATGATACTATAACTTATGTTAATACTAGGGATATATCTTCAGCAAATGATGAAACGAGAATGTATTATGCTTCGACAGATAATTATTTTATTATGGCAATGATTTTATCTTTATTTGATGTTTATAACGTTGATATGGATAGTATGCCTCAAGATGTTGATTATGATGCGATGGGGATAGATCTTAAGGAAGGTGAACAAATTACTTATGAGACTTCTAATGGTTCAAAATCTAGTGCATCAGAAATTGAGTCAGCTACATTTAATTTAGCGGAATTTGATAATTATACAAAATCTTTTCAAACTGATGTTGATAATTCAGAAGAAATTACCCAGATTTTTACTTTTCTGAAGGGTTTTAGTGATCCTATGGCAAAAAGTATATTATCAAGTTCAATTGTGGATGAATTTACTAATGGTTTAAATGATATGGCTGATGATTTTTCATTAGAATTTGATGATTCTAATGTGACTGCTGCTAATACAACTCAAACTGTTAGAGTGCCATCAACTGCGGCAAATGCGCAGTATATTGTTTTTGGTATTTTTGCTTTAGCTGTTGTTATTGGCATAGGTGTGTATGGTTTTCTTTTAAAAAGGGCAAGAAATGCATAAAAAAAACTATTTAATGAAGTGAACACTATTTTGAACACTTTAAAAAATAGTTTTTTTTATTCTTCAGCAGTAATTGCTTCTGTTGGACAACCTTCAGCAGCGGTTTTTACGTCTTCATTTATTTCTTGTTTTACAGCTTTAGCAAGACCATCGTCATCAAATTCAAAAACATCTGGAGCTATAGCTGTGCAGGCACCACAACCAATGCATTTATTCTTATTTACTTCAACTTTTGCCATTTTAATCCTCCTATAACAAAATTATAAATAAATAATTTGTAAATTGCAATAGCATGCTTTTAAAAATATTTAAAATATGTTATTATTATTGTAGGAGGCGATACCTATGGCATCTAGAATGGAAAGATATAAAGACAAAAATGTTAGACCATTAAGGTCTAGCCGTAATAAAAATTTATATAATAGTATATATTCTTACGATGAAAGATATAGCAATATCGAAGGTGTTGCTTCTATTGATAAATCAAACGAAATAGATATTTCTAAAGTTAGAAAGATGATTGAAACTAGAGAAAATGCTGGCAAAAAGCGTGAACATGATAATGCAGATACTTATTATTCAAAAGCTCCTACTTTTAAAAGTCATTATAAAGAAGATACTGATAGAAATTATGATATTATGGATGTTTTAAAAGAAGCTAAGGAAAATAAGAAACCAGATAATAAAGAGCGCGTTTTAAATAACACTGGTTATGATATTTTAAAAAATCTTAATTTAAAATCTAAAGACGATGAAGATGATAAAGAGGAGTTAAAGGAGCTTATTAAAACTATTTCACAAACTAGTATGTTAAATAAAAATAGTGATGAAGATGATGTTAATATGCTTGAGGATTTAGTTTCCGATGATACTAAAGTAGGCGATGTTAAAGATTTTACAGAATTTACTTCACTAGGTGAAAAAACAATGGATGATTCATTTTTTACTGGTGGTATAAAACTTAAAAAAGCTGATTTTGTTGATGGTGGCAAAAAGCAAGGATCTTTTGTAAAGACATTTTTCTTAACTATGTTTATTTTAGCCTTCTTGGCTGGCGCTATTTTTTTGACGCTTAGGTATTTTAATATTATTTAAACTTTTAATTAGTGTAATTGAAGGTATTATAAATAATATTATATAGGTTATGTAAAGAAGTGGATTTATAAAGAATTTTTCCCCAGATTCATGGGTTATAAAAATTATATTACTTATAATATAGATGAAAAGGCAAATAGATATTACTATATATTTATTTGTTTTTTTATTGAGTTTAAATGTTTCTAATATCGTTTCTTTTAAATAATATATTATGATAGTTATTTGTATAAACATGGAAAATAGTGCTTCTATTGATAAGATACTTTCGATGCGGTCAAAAATTCCTAATATGTTTACTCTTTTTAAAATTTGAAATGCAGGATATTCATATAAAGTTGAAAGGTCTATACCAAATACACAAACTGTTGTGAATGCGATAATTAAAAGATTTATTGTTGTTATAAAGTACATAATTATGCTATATTTGCTGGAATAGTTTTTTATGATGTTTTTATTTATAATATTTAAGTAAAATAGTTTCATTATATTTATGCCAACAAGCATGAATGAACATTTTAAAATGTCTTTAACGTTACTTTCAAAAATAGGTTTAACATTACTTATGTCGATGTTTCCGATGAGCCCAAATAAAATAAGAACATTAAAAATCAATGAAGCGTAAAAAAGCATTAAGCTTACTTTACTAATAATATTTATCGTTTTTGAAGCAGCGTAGCTGGTGGGAATTATTAGTGCAAGTGAGATAATCCATAAATTTGTTTTGTAAAGAAATAGGGCACTAGAAAAATGGACTAAAATCCAAAATGTACAAGTGACTATGGCTAGGCTTCCTAAAAAAATGAACATATTTAAAACTTTTCCAAATTTTTTCCACAGCTTGTTATTTAATGTTATTATGTTTTCATTTGGATATTTTTGTTTTAGAAATTCATATATAGAAAATGGAATAAGGCCTAATATAATTCCTATTGTTATGCTAATCCAAGAATCTTGTCTAGTATAGTATAGAATGCTTGTAAATGTAAGTTCTGTGAAGCAAGCTCTAATTAAAAACCATATTAAAGTATTATATTCAAAAGTACTTATTTTTTTCATTTTTCATCATCCCTTAATGTCTTTGTTAGTGAGGCTGTTGATATTATTTCTGTTTTTGTGTGAACATTAATATTAAGATTATTAAAATATTTTTCATTCCATTTATCTTTGATTTTTTTCCATTTTTGAGGATAATTTTTATAAATCATGTTACCAAATCCGAAAATATCACTTTTATATTCAGTTTTTATTTGTTTTATTAATTTGATTAAGTCTTTTTTCATTGATGTTTTCCATATTTTTTCTATGTTTTCTATTTCGCTTGTACTGTTTAAGTTTATATTTCCGTTTGCTTCATATATACTGCCTTTAGCTTCGACGTATATATCGACACTATTTTCATTTTTTAATTTTATTTTAGTTTTTACAGCATTGGAAAAGATATTAATGCTGCTATTTTTATATTTTATATTATATAGTAATTCTTTGGCTTCGTTTGTAATAACATATATTAAATCGGTTTGTTTTTTTGTGGTTGTTTCAATTAGTTTATCTTTTTTATATATGGCTAGAGGGCCTAGACTTAGGTATGTTTTAGGCTCGGTTGTTTCAAGGTTTTCTTGCGTACTTCCTTCTTTTACAGTGCCATTTATTTTTATAGTTGACATTATGGGCTCATAGCCAGTTTCTAATATTCGTCCAATAAAATTACTATAAGATGCGGTATCCCCAACAGATCTTGAATTTTTATTTGATTCGATTAGTGTTGCTATACTTTGCGAAGGAAAAGATTCTAGAGGGGAAATTATTTTTAATACATCTCCAGCTTTATTTTCATTTACTTGCATTAGATAAAATCTGTTTCTGGTTTGGGGATGTCTTATTAACCAGTCAGCAACGTTTAAAAAACCTTCTTTTCCTATTTCTTCTGATATAACTACGACGTTTATATGACTAAAATATAGCTGTTTTGGCGTTTTTTTATCTATTATTTTTACGGCTTCAGCAATGGTTTTGGCTTTGCCTTGATATACGGTTGTTTTAGCTTCTCCTTCTTTATTTGTTGTTTCGTTTTTAGGAGAGTTAGCGATTAAGAGGGTAACTTCATATTTATCACCAGCTTTATCTATGCCAGCAGCTGTTACAATTGAAAGGTTGTTTAGTTCAGCATAATCTTCGCATCCGCAAAGTAGGAGACAAATAATAATTACTGTAAGTGCTTTTTTCATTTTCTTCCTCCTTGTTTAATTATGTTTTTTGAACTTATATATTTTGGCCTTTCATATATATTTGGCGTAGCTTCTTTAATGATAGCGTCTTGATTTCCTGTTTTGTCAAACGGGGCGATTGGTGATAGGAAACTTGTGTTTAGGTTTTCTAAGGAAGCCATTTTGGTTATCCATATTAAAGACATCGATAATATTCCAATTACTCCTAACATGCTTGATGCTAGTATGAAAAGAAAACGCCAAAATCTTATACCGTTTATAAAGTCACTATCTTGAAATATGAGACTACATATGGATGTTATCGCGACAATAATAATAGTTATAGGTGATACTATAGATGCGTCAACAGCGGCTTGTCCTAAGACTAGGGCACCAACGATGCTCATAGCGGTACTCATGTTTGTTGGACTTTTTAGGTCACTTTCTCTTAGTATTTCAAATACTGTCATAAATAAAATTATTTCAAAAAATGTCGGAAAAGGAACTCCTTCTCTTTGAACGGCTAGTGAAATAAGTAGTTTATCTGGGATTGTGTTTTGATCATATGTGGCAATCGCAATGTAAATGGCTGGAGTTAAAATTGTGATTATTAGGGCAAAAAACCTTAATATTCTTGTAAAACTTATGTTTATGGATTTTTGATTTTGATCTTCTGGTGATTTTATGTAGTCTAAAAATACAGTAGGTAGTATTAATATGAATGGGCTATTTTCTACTAGGATTACTATTTTACCGTTTAAAAGTTCTTGACATGCGGTATCTGGCCTTTCACTGCTTTTTATTTGTGGGAAAATTGATTTTTGACTTGTTAAATAGTCTCTGATATTTCCACTATCTAGTATGCCATCTATATCTATTTCATTTAATCTATCTTTTATTTTTCTAATTTTTATTTTGTCAGCTATATTATTTATGTAAGCAATGGTAATTCTTGTTTTGGTTCTTCTTCCTAGTTTAATTTCATCAAACCATAAGTTTGGATCTTTTATTCGTTTGCGGATTAGTCCAAGATTTTTTGAATGACTTTCGGTAAAGCTATCTTTTGGGCCTCTAATTATTGGTTCACTTGTGGATTCTGTTATGCCTCTATCTAGGTTTGCTCTTGTCTCCATGACAATAGCTTTATCATTTCCGTCGACAATGATTATTGTAAATCCGCTTGATAAATAGTAAGGAAAATCTTTAAAGTTTTCTATAGTAAATAATTGGCAATTAAAAAGCTTGTTTTTTAAGGTATTAAATAAGTTATCAAAAATAGTTTTGCTTTTTTCAGCATAGATCGCACTTTTAATGATGAAATCACTTATGGTTGCTGTTGCTGATGAACTTTCTAGGAAAATGCATCCAATTTTTGTACCTTTGATATTGATGATTCTTGTGTTAATATCGGAGCTATTTCCGTATATTTTTTTGATTTTATCGATAGTTTCCTCTATTTTAATACTAATTTTTTCCACAATATCCCAACTTTCTTTTTTATTATGCCCAAATACATTTAAGATATGTTATAATTTTTTTGGATGTGATTTTATGAGTGATGAGTTTTTAATAAAATGTGAGCGAATGGATAATTTTGGAAGAGGAATAGGAAAAATCAACGGAAAAATAATTTTTGTTCCTGATTTTTTTATCGGTGAAGAAGCTGTTGTTAAGGTTTTTTCTGATAAGAAAAGTTTTATGGAAGGTAAGATTATTTCTTTGAAAAAAGAGTCTATCCACCGTATTTGTTCAAAGTGTAAATATGATGAATGCGGGTGTGCTTTAAAAAATTTAAGTTATGAAAAAACGTTAGAATATAAAAAAGAAAAAGTCTATGATGTTTTGAAAAGAATAGGCGGGGTTAGTTTTGATATAAAAACAATAGTTCCTAGTAAAAATATGTATGGTTATAGAAATAAAGTTACACTCAAGGTTAGAAATGGAAAAATTGGTTATTTTAAAAATAATTCTAACGAACTCATTTCGATTGATAAATGTCTAATTGCTTCTTCGAGGATTAATAAAATAATTGAAGTGATTAGGGGTGAAAATTTGGCTTTGGTAGAAGAGATAATTATTAAGGATATGGATGAAGTTATGGTTATAATTAAAGGCATGATGGATATTACTAATATTAAAAAGTATGCAGATTCTATATTTATTAATGATAATCTTGTATATGGTAAAGAGAAAATTTTGAAAACTATTGGTGATTATAAATTTTTGATTTCTAAAGATGCTTTTTTCCAAATTAATAGTGATGTTGCTGAAGAACTTTATTTGAAGATTGCAGAGTATGCGGGAGTTTTAGAAAACGCGGTTGATTTATATTGTGGAACAGGGACAATTGGATTATTTTTAAGTAAGAATTTTAAAAAAGTTGTTGGGGTCGAAATTAATAAAGAAGCAGTTTTATGCGCGGATGAAAATAAAAAATCGAATAAAGTTAATAATGTGGAATTCATGTGTGGGGATGCTAATAAATTAGTTAAAAAGCTTAAGGCGGATGTTGTTATTGTTGATCCTGCTCGAAGTGGTCTTACTAAAGAGGGGATTAATAATATTTTAGATATAAATCCTCAAAGAATTATTTATGTGTCTTGTAATCCTATATCGCTTGCTAGAGATTTGAAGGAATTTGGCAGATCATACGATATTAAAGATGTTGTTTTATTTGATATGTTTCCTTGGACTTATCATGTTGAGACAGTTTGTGTTTTGACTAATAAAGTTTTATGAATGCATGAAAATAGTAAAAAAATAATAAATAGTGTGATACAATGTTTGCAAAGGAGTTGAATTTTATGAAGTGTAAAAAGGCTATACTTTGTACAATATTAGTAATTTTACTGGCAGTTATAATTGCGATAATATATATTAATCAAACTAGCTCTATATTTAGTGTAGAAAATGATGAAAATGGAAACATTGTTGTTACAGCTCAGAAGGCAGGAAGAAAGGCATCAGGAATTGGTTATATTAAACTTCAAGAGGAGCAAAAGCTTGAAGTTAGAACAAATTTAACAGATAATAGTTTAATAAGAATTGAGGTGTTACCTAAAAATATAGATGCTATAACAAAAGTACTTATGAAAGAAACATTTACATCTATCGACGTTCGTGAATTTGAGCTACCATCTGGTGATTACACTATTCGTATTACTGCGGGGAAAGGAGCTACTGGAAGTATGGATATTAAAGCTAAGTAACAATATTATTGTAATGATTTGATATCTTTGTTTAAATTAAAATATACCATAATATTAGGAACGTGAGTTCCTTTTATTATGGTATACTAATAGTAGAAAAGGGGTATAAAATGAAAAAAGATAAATTTAATAATTTTTCTGTTTCGTTAGGTTTGCTTGATTATATTAATCCAGTTTTTTATAGTGTCATAATCATAACAATTATTAAAAATATTGGACCTGAACTTGGTATCCCTTATAATGTGTTTTTAATAATAGGTGCAGTAATATCATTATTATTTGGTTTTATTATTCCTACTGGAAAAGTAATAGTAGGTTTGGGCATAATAGAGTTTAAAATGCCAGTTAGTTTGGTATTTTGTGTTAATGCTGGAATTTTATTATCAGGATTAATGATATTAAAATATGTTATGAGTTTGAGATTAGTTTTATTATTGATTTTTGGATTGATTTTATTATTGTTATATTTAGTATATAAAAAAAGTAAAAAAATGAATACGATAGCTGTGCTAACTGGCGCATTTGGGTATTTATTAATATACATTTCATTAATAACTTTTTCAATTAGAACTAATAATATTCTTCCATCAGTATTTTATGCATTTGCAATTATCATATTTATAATGCTATGTGTTATAGGCATAAAAGCTAATTTAAAAGATCCAAGAACACATTGGAAGATAGAAATATCAAATGTTATTTGTCAAGGGCTAGTTGCGCTTGGCACTATAATATTATTTTAATTAGAATGCGAAAATTATTTTTTCTATGGTAAAATACAGGCAGAAATTTAATTTCTTATTTATAACCCTAGAATTGTTTCCTGTTAAATTAGTTATAATAGATATATGATTTTGGTGTGGAGGGAGAGAATTTATGAATCAAGAAAAAATAGGAAAGTTTATTGCTATGTGCCGTAAAGATAAGAAAATGACTCAATCGGAGTTAGCAGAAAAATTGGGAGTTACGGATAAATCAATAGGAAATTGGGAAAACGGGCGAAACATGCCTGACTTATCTTTATTTAAACCATTATGTGACGAATTAGATATTAATATTAATGAATTGCTGAGTGGAGAAAGATTAAATAGGGAAGAGTATCAAGAAAAATTTGAAGAAAATATTATTAACACTATTGATTATTCTACCAAGAAAATTAATTTAATTAGGAACAATTTGGGAATAGTATTACTAATTTTGGGAATTCTTATATCTTTTACAGCAATGACTATGTTTGCCTCAGAAAGTTCGTGGGGAAGCATATATTCTGTTTTGGGGGCTGTAATATCATTAATAGGGGTCAGTAAACTCACAAAGAATTATCAATTTTCAAAAAGGATAATAATTTGTTTTGTATATTTTATATTATTTTTAATTTCATTATTTATTATTGATTATATAAGTGTTATTTCATTAAAACAATTATCTAGATTTTGCATTATAAAAACTAGTAATGGATATGTCTATGAATGTGATAATCCATTATATACTGTGTATAGAGTAAATAGCAATACACCAAATGAGTATATTATTGTAGATACTAGTAAAAAATATAATATTGATACTATTCCGGTTGTGCCATTTAATAGGGATAAATCAGGGATTGATAATATTATTAAATATAAAAATAAATATGTTGGTAATAATAGTAATGATGGAAATTTAATCGCATCATTGCCATTATCTGAATATGGCTATGTGTTTGAAATAGATACTGATAATTTAGGATTAATAATTGATTATAATATAACAGATTGGTATATAAACGAAAATTATTATTTGGAAAAAAGTATAGTTTATAATTCTGTGTCGATATTTGCTTTAATAGATAATGTTAAATATATTAAATATAATTTTAGTGGCAAAATATATGAGGTTCATAGAGAGAGTGTTGAAAACAATTTTCCAAATTATAAAAGTATAGTTAAAGACGGGATTAACAAAGATTTGTTTAATAAATATCTTGAACAAAAAATATCAGATATAGAATTTATAGATTTGTGTTTTAATAAGTTTGTATCATAAATAATTATATTATTAAATTTATGTAAGACGGATGAAAGTCCGTTTTTTGATGGCCTAAAAATATGGCAAATAATATTTAAAATTGATTAAAATTTTGATATATATAGATTATGAAAATATAATAGCTATGTTATAATATTTAAGAAAGAGGATTTATATATGAAAAATAAAAATTTAGTTGCTTTTGTATTAGCTGTTATAGTTATTATCTTTGTTTTTATTGGTGCGAGTGAAATGATTCCAATTGCTGGAGAGAAAGAAAGCAAAAGCAGGGTATTTAATGAGATGCAAAATAAATCTAATGATGCTATTAGAGGTATAGTAGGGATAAATATTGCGGGTTCATTTACTTTGCTAGGGCATTACAAAGCTGGGTATATGATTCCTTACAATATTGTTAAAAATAGTATTACAGTTTGGAAAAATCAACATTAGACGTTGTAGCAGATATGGTTAATATAGAAAAACAGTATTTAAAAAAGCGTATAAAATATTTTATAACGCTTTTTCATTATTTATTTCTTTTACCATTACAGGTTCAATTTCCCATAAATTTATATTCCTATCATAAATATTAGAACTTGTTTCGGAACTACATGTGCATGTTATGAGGTAGTTACTATTGGGGTTTGGATTTCTATTAGTATTAATTAATGATTTGCTTTGCATATCGGTTAGAAAATTTAGCATTTCTTCTTCACTTTTAAAATTGCCAACAGAAATGTAGCTTGGGTCTTCAACGACTACTGAGTATAGGTGTAGATTATATTCACCGGCTGGGGTGTATAGTTTTAGTGGCTTGTTATGGTTTTCATAGTATTGCTGACTTTGATAGTTAGTGAGACTACCAAACATTTTTCCATCTTGACCACGCATGTTGTGTCCCCATATCATTGTTATGTCACTTTGAATGCTGTTATCACTTCTATAATCTGAAAATATACTTCCGGTACTACTTTCGCTGCCATCTATAGAGTGGTGAAGATAGTATTCTTCTTCATCAATACTGTTTGTTGAAACAATAGGATAATATCCTCCTTCGAAGCAGTCGCCTTCGATAACGGCTACTATGTTTGGATTTGTCTCCCATAGTTTTTCAAAGTCATACTTTGGTACGTATTGTTCAGTAGTATCTTTTTCCTCTTGGGTTTGTATTTCTTCATAATCAGGATTAATGGCATCTGTTACTATTTCTATTTGATTTTGAGATGCTGTGCTTTGTCTTTGTAGTTCGGCGACATCTTTTAAGGCTTGAAATCCGAAAAATGAGGCTCCTACTAATGATGCAGTAAACATAACATGGCATATCATTTGTTTAAATTTTATATTTTTATCTATTTTGTATTTTGTCATATCATTCACCACTTTAATTATAACATCTATAATTAAAAAAACAATTTTTTTGTATAAATTTGTATAATTTTAATGATTGAGTAGAGTGTTAAAAAGTGACAAAAAGGTTAAATTATTGGGTTATATTATGGAGTTTATGTTATACTATACGTTGGGAGGTTATGAATATGAAATATGTTTATTCTTTTAAAGAAGGAAACAAAGATATGCGTGAGACTTTGGGCGGTAAAGGTGCAAATCTTGCAGAAATGACAAGTATTGGTCTACCTGTTCCACAAGGTTTTACAATTACTACGGAAGCTTGTCTTAAATATTATGATGATGGTGGTAAACTTTCTGAGGAAATAATGAGCGAGGTTAAGGAAAAACTTGCTGAACTTGAAGAGGTTTCTGGTAAAAAGTTAGGTGATCCTAAAAATCCACTACTTGTATCAGTAAGATCAGGGGCTCGTGAATCAATGCCTGGAATGATGGATACAGTACTTAATTTAGGCATGAATGATGAGGTTGCTTTAGGATTTTCTTCAATAACTAAAAATGAAAGATTTGTATTTGATAGTTATAGAAGATTTATTCAAATGTTTTCAGATGTTGTAAAAGGTTTTCCTAAGAGTGATTTTGAGCATCAGTTTGATCGTATTAAGGAAGATAAAGGTGTAAAATTTGATACAGAGTTAACGGCTTCTGACTTAAAAGAAGTGGTTGATATTTATAAAAAGGAATATAGAAAACATGCTGGTGAGGATTTTCCTCAAGATCCGGAAGTTCAGTTGATAGAGGCTATTCAGGCTGTATTTCGTTCTTGGAATAATGATCGAGCTAAGACTTATAGAAAGCTTAATGATATTCCAGATACATGGGGGACAGCAGTTAACGTTCAACAAATGGTATATGGAAATACTGGGGATAAGTCTGGTACTGGGGTTGCTTTTACACGTAATCCGGCAACTGGTGAGAAAAAATTATTTGGAGAATTTTTAATTAATGCTCAAGGTGAAGATGTTGTTGCAGGAATACGTACACCTGAACATATTGATAAATTAAAAGAAGTTTTACCTGATTGTTATGATGAGTTTGTTAAAATTTGTGCTATATTAGAAAATCATTATAAGGATATGCAGGATATGGAATTTACTATTGAAAATGGTAAATTATTTATGCTTCAAACTCGTAATGGTAAAAGAACGGCAAGTGCGGCTTTGAAAATAGCTGTAGATTTAGTTGATGAGGGAGCTATTACTAAGGAGGAAGCTTTACTTCGTGTAAATCCTCGTGATTTGGATCAATTATTACATCCAGTATTTGATGATAAAGCTTTAAAGCGTGCAGAAATAATTGCTACAGGTTTAGCAGCGTCACCAGGAGCGGCTACAGGTCATGTTTATTTTAGCGCAGAAGATGTAAAAGATGCATATGAAAATGGTATTAAGAATATTGTTTTGGCAAGAATGGAAACTTCACCAGAAGATATCGAAGGAATGAACCTAGCTCAAGGTATTTTGACTTCTCGTGGTGGTATGACTTCACATGCGGCAGTTGTTGCTCGTGGTATGGGAACTTGTTGTGTTGCAGGATGCTCAGAAGTTGTTATTGATGAAGTTAAAAAAACTTTAACTACTAAGGATGGTAAAGTATTTAAAGAGGGTGACTTTTTAAGCTTAGATGGTTCTACTGGTGCAGTTTATGGCGAAGAAATTATGGTTAAAGCTCCAGAAATTTCTGGTGATTTTGAAACATTTATGGGCTGGGCTGATAAGAATAGAACTTTAAAAGTTTATACGAATGCAGATAGACCTATTGATGCGGCTAATGCTAATAAATTTGGCGCTGAGGGTATCGGTTTATGTCGTACTGAGCATATGTTCTTTGACGAAGAGAGAATATTTAATTTTAGGCGTATGATTACAGCAAAAGACTTAGAAACAAGAAAAGAAGCTTTATCAAAAATTTTACCTTACCAGAGGGAAGATTTTGAAGGCTTGTTTACAGAAATGGATGGAAAATCAGTTACAATTCGTTTCTTAGATCCACCACTACATGAGTTTTTGCCTCACGAGGATAAAGAAATTGAAGCTTTAGCTCCAACTTTAAATATGACTTTTGATGAACTTAAGGATAGAGTTAATTCTTTGAAAGAATTTAATCCAATGATGGGCCTTCGTGGTTGCAGGCTTTCAATTGTTTATCCAGAGATTGCTGAAATGCAAACGAGAGCTGTTATGGAAGCTGCTATTAATGTATCTAAAAAAGGTATTAAAGTAGAACCTGAAATTATGATTCCATTAGTAGGTGATAAGGCCGAGCTTAAGTATGTTAAAAACGTTGTTGTTAAGGTGGCTGATGAAGTGCTTAAAGAAAATAAAGCTGATATTAAGTATAAAGTTGGAACAATGATTGAAATTCCAAGGGCCGCAATTCTCGCTGATGAAATAGCTACTGAAGCTGAATTCTTCTCATTTGGAACAAATGATTTAACTCAAATGACTTATGGATTTTCACGTGATGATGCTGGTAAGTTTTTATCTGAATACTATAATAAACATATTTTTGAAAGTGATGTTTTTGCAACATTAGATCAAAAAGGTGTAGGTAAGCTTGTTGAAAGAGCTGTTAAATTAGGTAGAGAAACTCGTCCTGATATTAAACTTGGTATATGTGGCGAGCATGGTGGAGATGCTAAAACTATTGATTTTTGTCATAGGGTTGGTCTTACGTATGTATCATGTTCACCATTTAGAGTACCTGGTGCAAGGCTTGCTGCTGCTCAAGCTGCAATTAGAGAAAAAGCAGATAAATAATTACATTAATAAAGGCTAGAGAAATCTAGTCTTTTTTGTGCTATAATTAAAATGGGTGGTATATGTCACAGAATTTTAAAAAATGGTTAGAAAAAGCTGAAACTTACAGTGATCATAATTGTTTAAAGCACAAACACAATTATTTAATTAAATATCTGCTTGTTGTTACTAACATAAATGAGCATGCTAGTTCAAATTATTTTGGAAAAAAGAGTATTATTATGTATTGAAGTGTAGTCAGTGCAACTCATTTGTTCCAGACAGTATTGGTGGTAATTATAAGTATAATATTTTTAATATTGACAATATTGATATTTCCTTACCAAGGATTACTGTTAATACAATAAAAAAAGCCCTATCTATAATTTTAGTAAGTTAATTGATGTGGAATAGATTAATATTAATAATAGTCAACTATAATATAAGAATGATTAAATTGTGAAAATAAAAAAACATATAATGAGTCATTTAAACAAAAATGGTTGCTTAGATAAATTGTTGTTAAGCTGCTTTTAATATTTGTAATAATTATGTAGTGTAATAATGTAAATTATATTGATAATTAATTTGGAGGATTGGTTATGATTGAGGTTAAAAATGTTACGAAAAAATATGGCCAAAAGAAGGCTGTTGATAATGTATCTTTTAAAGTAAATGACGGCGATATATTTGCTTTTATTGGTCATAATGGAGCTGGGAAAACGACGCTTATTAAGGCTATTGTTGGAATACATGATTTTGATGAAGGAGATATTTTAATAGATGGTATGTCTATTAAGGATAATCCTGTAGAATGCAAAAAATTAATGGCATTTGTACCAGATAATCCAGAAACATATGAACATATGAAAGCAATTGATTATATTAATTTTATATGTGATATGTATGATGTAGATGTGGATACAAGGAAAAAAAATATTAAAAAATATGCTGTTTTGTTTGGTATGCAAGATAAGCTTAATGATACAATTGATAGTTATTCTCATGGTATGAAGCAAAAAATAGTATTAATATCGGCTTTGGTTCATAATCCTAAAATATTAATTATGGATGAACCTTTTGTCGGGTTAGATCCTAAGGCGGTATTTGATATTAAAGAGGTTTTAAATGAGATGGTAAAGGAAAAGAAGATAATATTTTATTCAACGCATATATTAGATGTGGCTGAAAAATTATGTTCAAAGGTAGCAATTATTAAAAATGGTAAACTTGTAAAAAGTGGTAGTATGGAAGAAATAAAAGGTGATAAATCATTAGAAAATGTGTTTATGCAGCTTGGGGAGGAATAATGAAAAAGTTATATTCGTTAATCAAAGCATGCATGACTAGTGATATGTCTTTATTTAAGATTAAAACAAAAAGTAGTAGATCGGCTATGATTATTCCATTATTTATAGCAGTATATTTAATGTTTATGATTTGGGGTAGTGCTAATACATTATTTGAGAAGGTTGCACCATTTAATCTTCAATCTGTTATATTATCGTTTTTTGTATTTAGCATCTCGGCTATGACTTTTATTGAGGGAATATATAAGGCTGGTCCATTAATATTTAACTGTAAAGATGATCAATTATTATTATCTTTGCCGATAGAGAGAAAAACAGTTTTATTCATTAGAGTATTTAAGTTTTATGTTTTTGAACTTTTGTTTAATTCACTATATTTATTACCAATTATGATTGCTTATGTAAGATGGAGCCAAAATATTGACTGGGCATATTTTTTGATTTGTTTTGTTATGTTATTCATACTTCCCATAATACCTATAGTATTATCTTGTTTTGCAGGTGTATTTACTTCTGGCTTATCTAGTAAATTTAAATATAAAAATGCTGTGCAAATAATTATGTCAATGATTTTTTTAATTATTATGTTATATTGTTCATTTAATATGGATGGATTATTTACTTATGTTATAAATCATGCTACTAGTATGAATGATTTAATAGCTAAAATATATTATCCAGCTTTTGTTTTTACTAAACTGGTTACAAATTTTAATATGTTTGATTTAATTACATTTGTATTAATTAACGTAGGTATATTTATTTTATCTATCTTTATTTTAAACAAGTTTTATTTTAAGGTTAATTCGAGGTTAAAAAGTGTTATAGTTTGTAATAATAAGAAGATTAATGTTGATAATTTAATAATTAAATCTAAATCGCAAACTAGTTCATTAGTTAGAAAAGAGTTAAATACTTTTTTTAAGATACCGGTATTTATAATTAATGCGGGATTTGCTTTAGTGTTATTTGTATTTATAGCCATAGTGATATCAATTAGATTTGATAATATTATTCCGTTATTAATAAGTGAACAAAATGGTTTAGGATTATCTAAAGATTTGATAATAAGCAACATGTCAGTTTTTATATTTGTATTAATATCTTTAGCAGCATTTATGACATCTATTACTAGTTCAGTTATTAGTTTAGAAGGTAAGAATATTGCTATTTTGAAAGCATTACCTATAAAAGAAAAAACAATATTAATAAGTAAAATTTTAGCTGCTTTAACAATAACTACACCAGTATTATTAATTGGTAATATAATATTATTTATAAGGTTTAAAATTAATATTATAGAGGCAATATTATTAATATTATTATCAGTAATAATGCCATTAGTTTCACATTTTATCGGAATAATAATTAATCTTAAATATCCTAAGTTTGATTTTGAAAGTAGTGCTGAGGTGGTTAAGCAAAGTACTAGTTCATTTATATCAGTTATGGTGGGTATGTTATTATTTATTATATCGGTGGTGGTTACTATTAATATAGTCGGACATATCAAAGCTGTTTTATTATTATTCTTAGCAGCATTAGTTTATTTGGCTTTGGATGTAATTTTATATATATATTTAATTAATGTGGGAACTAAAAAATTTAATAATTTATGTGATTAGGATGGATGTTGTTTTTTAATTCATTATAGATGGGAGCTTGTATTGTGAAAAAATTATTTGGTGAGATTAATTTAACGTGGAAAAGGTTAATTATATTTGCAGTTATTGCCGGTGTGTATACGGCTTTAATTACTTTGATGCCTTCGTTAAAGTATACTTCTTTTAATACAATTACGGTTACATTTGAGGTATGGATTTTCTTTGGAATAATAATTATAATGAATAGTAAGTCAAATATAGATGCGGCTTTGAAGTGTTTTGTGTTTTTCTTAATAAGTCAGCCTCTTGTGTACCTTATTCAAGATATTGTAAATCATAGTAATTTATTTATGACGTATTATGGATATTGGTTTATGTGGACTATTGCTACAATTCCAATGGGGTTTGTAGGCTATTATATGAAAAAGGATAAGTGGTGGGGATATGTAATTTTATTCATTGGAATACTTATGGTTGCTGAAGAATATGGTACTTATTTTTCCAAGTTTATGTTTTCTTATCCACACTATATTTTGATATCATTATTTTGCGCAGGCACGATGATTATTTATCCGCTTTATATATTTAATAATAAAAAGATAAGAATAACTGGCGTAGTAATAAGTACTATAATTATTATTGCTGTTACTGTTTTGTGTATTATTAATCCACCTATATATAGTACAGATATTTTGGTAAGCGGTGAGAAAAATCAGTTTGATAATACTTATAAAGTTTATCTAAAAGATAGTAAATATGGAAATGTTAAAATTACATATAATGAAGAGATAGATTCTTATTTAGTTCATGCTGATTTTAAAAAAGAAGGTAAGACGTATATGATATTAGAATCTTCAGATGGAAATAAAGTTAAATATGATTTAGACATAAAGCGTGATACTTATAAGATTAATAAAAAGTAACTGTAGTTTGTTTTAAACTAAGAGAAATCTTAGTTTTTTTTATGGTTTAATTAATTGTTTTTAACTGTGCACTGGTCATATAATATTTAAAGGTGTGATTATATGCATTTTATAAAAGAGCAAATTAAATTTATAATGAAAAATGATCCTTCTATTAGAAGGTGGTATGAAGTTTTACTGATGCCTGGGTTTAGGGTATTATTTTATTATAAAATTGCAAGGTTTTTTTATTTAAGAGGTTTTTATTTTTTTAGCAGGTTGTTTTGCTATATAGGGAGGCAAAAAACAGGTATTGAAATTCACCCGGGCGCTATAATTGGCAAAAATTTATTTATTGATCATGGAGTAGGTGTGGTGATAGGGGAAACATGCATTATAGGAGATAATGTAATTATTTATCAAGGAGTTACTTTAGGTGGGACTGGTAAGGAAGTTTGTAAGAGGCATCCTAATATAGGAAGTAATGTATTTATCGGGGCTGGTGCGAAAATTCTTGGAAATATTAATATTGGTAATAATGTTAAAATAGGAGCAGGATCTGTTGTTTTAAAAGATGTAAGTGATAATGTAACAGTGGTCGGTATTCCTTCAAGGATAGTAAAATAGCGCTCATAAAATGAGCGTTATTTTGTTAATTTATATATGTTATATGAAGGCGTATTAAATAACCTAAAGTTATAGCTTGAAACACCTAATCCGTTTGAAATGTATAAATCAGAATTTTCTAATTTGTAATTGCTTTCATAATATTTGGTAGCGCCATTTGGAAGAATTATTGGTCCAAATGGGGTTCTGGTCTGTCCGGCATGAGAGTGTCCAGCTAAAATAAGGTTAAATTTGTTATCTATTAAGTCATCAATGTAATCTGGCTCGTGCATGATAAGTATATTATAAAATGGGCCATCTTTGTCAAAGGCGTTTATGTAGTCTAAGGCAGGTTTTAGCTTGTCGTTAATACTTTGCTTATCTTTGAATGTACTTGCGCCTGCTATAACCATGAAATTATATCCATTTTTATATATTGTGTCATATGTATTATTTAGATTTTTAAAACCACTATTTGAAATTATATTGGTCCATTCATCAAATTTTAAATCATGATTTCCATTAATGGCATATTTTCCGGCTACGGTTTCAATTTTAGCAAGTTCACTACTTATTTCTTTAACTATGTTTTCATTTATTTTGGTATCTTTGTCTATTAAATCACCAGTTAAAACGACAATATCTGGTTTTTGTGCATTTATACTATTTATAAGTTTGCGCATTTGTTTTTTATCAAAAACTCTTCCATAATGAATATCACTTATATGAACTATTTTGAAGCCTTCAAAATTTGAGGTGAGGTTTTCTATTTTTATGTTATATTCTTTATGGGTTATGATTTTTGGCTCAATAAAGTGTCCATATGCAGTTACTAAAGCAATTAAAAGAATTACCTTTAAAATATTTTTAATTATTTTTATTTTTTTCTTTTTTCTTTTTGCCATCTATTTTCACCTATTGTAATTATAGCACATCATAAAAAAAGACCAAAGTCTTTTAAGTAAATATGAGTAAAAATGTTTGCAGGGATAAAATTATGCCGTTATGCATGAAGTGAAAACTCATAGGAACTAGAACGTTATTTGTTTTACTTAGCATATAGGCAAAGGCAAATCCCTCACTACAGTATGATAGAAGATATAGTGGAAATAATCTATCAAGAGGCATGCCTATTAAATGAAGACTTCCAAAGATTAAACCGGAAGCAAGGATGAATAATGTTTTGGTTTTAAATATACTTTTAATTCCCATTCTAAATATCGATTCTTCTAATATTGGGGCGATGAATACGGCAGATATAAATGTATATATAGGATGCATTGCAAATTCGTTTCTAATTGCTGATTCGTTTTCTGAAAGCCCTCCGCCGTATTTATTTATAAGAATATTAGAAAGCATCATTATAATTATTCCAATTATATATATGCTTAAATATTTTTTAAAATAGCTCATGTGGTTTTTTTTGATATCTTTAATGGCAGCTTTTATTTCTTCACAGTATACAATATATATTATAAAAATCATGATAAGTTCAATAATTATATTATAAGTTATAAGAATATAGTCTGCAACATCATCTAGGTTAATATGTAACATTAGTAGAGGCATATCTTTAAATAAGCTTATGAAAAAATACATAAGTATTATGCCTAAACCTTTAAATAAGTATTTCCATCTATTTTCTTCTTGCTTTATTAACATATTATCACCAATATTATTATATCATGCATTTATTAAAAATGTTATAAAAAGTATTTTTCTTTAAAATTGAGCATATATTTAAAGAAAAGGTGTCCAAAAGATAAAAAATGTGTTATAATCTTTTGTAGACATGCAGGAAAAGAGTGGGCTATCCCACTCTTTAATGTAGT
>AUXO014223018.1_pt1 | contig 30235 bp, 33 predicted proteins | sample 768731 | NCBI WGS metagenome assembly AUXO01 (sample SAMN02715735, study PRJNA202380) | gut metagenome | biome: sheep rumen | host: Ovis aries | place: New Zealand: Palmerston North
GCTTCGTCCTTCTTACCATCCTTCATTAATTTTCCAATTTCACCACTTAATTTATTCTTATCAGCTTTTAAAGTATCAGCTTTTACTTGTACTTCACGTACTTTTTTATCAAGTTCATATACTTCATCTACTAATGGAAGTTTTTCATCTTGAAATTTTTTCTTAATATTTTCTTTCACTAAATCTTTGTTTTCTCGAATGTATTTTATATCGATCATATTTTTTCCTCTTTTCTTTTATTTAAATATTTTTCTATAAATTTTTTAGATGGAGAATATAGGTTTTCTGGTAATTCATCAAAAGAAAACCATTTCCATTCATCTTCTTTAATAGGTTCCATTACTCGAAGTTCTCCCGAATAATGATTAGCAATCACTTCAATCGTCACAAAATGGCGATCCGCTTGAAAGTCATCCGAGACTGAGAATACTTCTAACTGTGAAATATCCAAATTAGTCTCTTCTTTTATTTCCCGAATAGCCGTATCAAATACTGTTTCCGAGTATTCTTGCTTTCCTCCTGGCAAAGTCCAAGTATCCGGTTCAAATATACCACCAGTATCTTTTCTCTTCGAGGATCGATGTCCTAAAAGAATCTTTCCTTGATTCAAGATCATAACACCAACACCAGTTTTAATAATCGAATCCATAGTTCTCCTTTCCAATAAAAAAAGGATGATACCAAAGGAGTGCAATTGCACGGTACCATCCTTACTTTCACTTTTTTGATAACGGGACTCCCCGGAATTTCTTCGTCTATAGAGTAGATAAATAAGACTATTACATCGTTTTCACCAGCCACGACTTCTCTAAGCTAAATCATCTTATTATTAGTTCTAATAATCGACTTGAATTTATTATAGTAAAAAATGAAACGTTTTGCAAGAATTATTTGTTTAGATAACAAACATTAGGAGCATTAAGGTCAATACCAATACTTGGATATTCTATTGGTGTTGTATAAGTAATTTCTTCCACAAGAGTAGAAGCAAATCCATAAGTGCCATCCGTCATACTGACATAATATCTTGGAACTTCTCCATTTCTATCCGCAATAACAAAAGCAGATATAGGCTCTCTCAAATAATAAAGAGGCAAATATATTTCATCACGGATATCTGCAAAATAAAAGTAATACATACCAGTAGTTAGAGAAAATTCTCGATTATTACATACAACTTGATTATTCGAAACCATACTATCTACTTCTTTTACAAGTTTTTTACTAGCATAAACATAATAATAATTTTGAACATAACGACTAGTAGTCTTAACACTTGTCATATTCGCGATAATAAATAATACAAGTCCTATTAAGAAAAATACAACGAACAAACGATATAAAATCTTTTGCAATCGATAGTTTCTTTCCACAACTTTAGAATCAGTAGAACTAACATATTGATTGTTACCATAAAAATGCGTTCCATATCCAATCAGTGGAATAAAAACAATTGGTAATAATAAACATAATATTCCATTATATTGAAATTCTTTTCCTAATCGATAAAACACAATTAATAAGAAAATAATACCAACACCTGGAATCAAAGCAATCCATCCAATACTCTTAGAACGAAAAGCAAGATTTCCCAAAACGACAAAATTATAAAAAGGAATCCAAGCTTTCCACCATCTTTGATTACATTTCATAAAAAGTAATTGTAAAGAATAATGCCATAGGAAACCCACAGAAAGAATCATACAGGTAATCGGATAAAAAGAATAAACAATCGTATTCAACTCCGTTGGGTTCATTTGAAACGCTAAAAAACCTAAAATAAAATTCAGACCCAAAAAAACGAGTAAATTGGTAACAAAACAAATAACACGATTTCCAGCATTATAAGCAAGTCCGATAGCAGATTGTTGAGTAATCTCATTTTGAGGAATAGTAGATCCTCCTCCAACGGAATAAGTATTCGTTTGATTTTTAATATATTGCTGCATGGATTGATTTGCTTCATGTTCTGGATTTAAATATCCACATTTCATACAATACCGTGAATTACTGTTCATTTCCTCACCACAACGAGCACAGTATATCGTATATCCACCATTCTCATTCATAATCCATCTTCCCTACCTTCTATAAGTATTGTACCATACAATTCTTTTTTTAGTATAAAAAAAGAAGCTATTTTGCTTCTATCAACAATTTAATCGCAGTTCTTTCCTCACCATCAATGGAAATATCTTGAAAGGCTGGAATACAAACAAGATTTTTACCACTAGGTGCAACAAAACCACGCGCAATCGCAACAGCTTTAATCGCTTGATTCAAAGCCCCAGCCCCAACTGCTTGAATTTCCACAACACCTTTTTCACGAAAGACATTTGCCAACGCCCCTGCTACACTATTAGGATTTGATTTACTACTAACTTTTAATGTTTCCATTTTTTCCTCACTTTCATAATAATTGTATGAAACAATAAAAAAAATATGTTTAAAACATACTTTTTTATTGCTCAACAGCCTCAATCACTCGATTAATAACTTTCACAAGTCGACGATAGCCATTATCATTTAATAAAATACCATCATCCGTATAAGAGTCCTTCAATGCTCCATTTTCGACTAACTCTTGGAAGATATCCAAATATTCAATTTTTTGTTCTTCACACAATTCCTTTAATTCCTCATTAAATTGTTGAATATCAGAATTATCCAAATCTCCAAAAACACCATCATTATAATATGGATTAGAAGGATTAATTGGATATAAAGATTCTACATAAATCGTGGCATAAGGACGATTTGCTTGAATCCCATCAACAATTTTATGGAAAGATTTAAGAATTGTTTCAAAAGACTCTCCTTTTTGTAAATCGTTCATTCCTAACTGCAAGAAAACAATGGATGGATTATATTGATAAATAAAATCTCTTAATTGATTTGATACCACAGAAGCCGTCATATCATCACTACTCACTTTTACATAATGATAGTCATAATGATAAAGAGAAAAATCAAATTCATCCGTATGATAATCACCAACAAATAAATAATTACGATCAAGAGTATCATCTGCTTTTTGAATCGCAATAGGTTCCTCTAACCGTTCTTTCTTATGAAAAAGAGTAATAGGATTGTTTGCAAAAAAAGCCATAATTCCAAGAACTAATATGCAAAAAATGGATAAAGAATAAAATAATTTTTTTAAAAGTTCTACTCTTTGAATTTTTTTACTTTTTTCGCTTATCAGCAAATCTCTTTTTTCTTTACTAGATGGAACTTTCTTAGAAAAACGTCCCTCTAAGAAACTAGTGTCCAAAGATTCTGAATCATTTAATCGTTCACGGTCAATTCGAATTTTCGTAGTATTTTCAATATTCTTCTTCTTAGAAGAATTTTTGCTATTTTTGGTATTTTTTTTATCATTGTAAGGTTTACTATTATTCTTTGCCATACTACAACCTCCGATTATACAAAAATATTATATCAAAGAACCAAGAGAGAAAAAAGTCTAAAATGCAAAAATTCCTAGGAAAATATTTTTAATTTCTTGCCAAAAAAGAGAAAGAAAACTCATCTTTTGTACATCCCGGTCCACAACAATTGGAACTCTACTAATTTCCTCTTGATCACGATAAGCAATCATCTCTCCAACAATCGATCCTTTTTGAATAGGTAAGGAAAGAGAACGAATGATTGGTTTATAGTGATAAGAAGAGGATTCTCCCACTTCTTCTACGGCAATAAGATTATCTTGTAATAGAAAAGAGGCTTGACTAGGAGTAGCTTTAGAAAATGAAATAGTATCTACAATTTCCCCCTTTTTCTTTAAAACATGAACCTTTGTATTCGTAAATCCATAATCCAAAAGTCCAACGGTCTCTCGATTTCTTACTTTGCTATCTTTTTCTCCTAACACAATAGCAATAAAACGTAGATCACCCCTTTTAGCAGTAGCTGCTAAACAATACCCAGCAGCATCCGTATGACCCGTTTTTAATCCGTCACACCCCTCATATTGAGCAATCAATTTATTGGTATTAACGAGCCAAAACTTATGATCGGTATTTTGTCTTAAATAATCTTCATAAATAGAAGAATACTTTAAAATATCCGGATGATGGATCATTAGTTCTCTGGCAATCATTGCCATATCATAACTACTAGAATAATGATTTTCTTGATCCAATCCCGTACAATTTTCAAAATGAGTATCGGCTAATCCTAAATCCAACACTTTTTGATTCATTCGTTTTACAAATTTTTCTTCCGTACCACTAATATATTCTGCCATAGCAACCGTAGCATCATTTCCACTCGCAACACTAATTCCCTTCATCAAATCTTCTACAGACATTTTCTCGCCTGCTTCTAAGTAAATTTGACTACCTCCCATTTCACTGGCATTACTACTAACCGTTACAATATCATTCCAATGAATCGTTCCTTTTTCTATTTCCTCTAAAATAAGAATTTGAGCAACCATTTTCGTCATAGAAGCAACCGAAACTCTTTTATGAATATCTTTCTCATAAAGAATTTTACCACTACTCACTTCCATCAAAATTCCACTATCAGCATTAGGAATTAGTTCTTCTGCCCAAGTATGAAAGGGAAAGAAGAAAAAAATTCCAATTAAAAACCATACTATTTTTTTCATAAATCCTCCTAGTAAACCATATGTTATAAAAAAGAAACTATGCATAAAAGGAGATATCATGAAAATACAAAAACTACTCCTATGGGAAGTAATATTAATAGCTTTAGTCCTAGGTAATAAAGAACTATCGAAAGAATCCTTTATAAAAACAAAATACTATAAAGATTCTTACAAAGAAAGATACAAACAATATAAAAAAATGAAACCATTATTAACAAAAAAACAAGTAGTCAAAGCCGTAAATTTACAGCAAGATAAAAAACCTTATGAAGGAACAGAAAAATCCCCTAATATTGGAAAAAAAAGCGTATTAGTAAATAAACACTTTTATTTAGGACAAGACTATATTCCACCCACACTAGAAAAGATAAATGAGAACTATTCAACAAGAGAATTATATCTCTCAAAAGAAGCTAAGAATGCCTGGGAAAAGTTAGCACAAGAAATGAAAAAGAAAGGATTATCAGTATATGCTATATCCGCATATCGCAGTTATGAATATCAAGATAATTTATACAAAAAATATGTAAAATTAGAAGGAATAGAAAAAGCCGATACCTATTCCGCAAGGCCAGGTTATTCTGAACATCAAACAGGGCTAGCCTTGGATATCTCGAATGGAATAGAATCTTATGAAAATTTTCATAAAACAAATGAATATGAGTGGATCAAAGAACATGCCTATGAATATGGTTTTATCGAACGATATCCAAAAGGAAAAGAAGATATTACAGGATATCAATATGAACCATGGCATTATCGGTACGTAGGATTAAAACTAGCTTATCATCTTTATCATCAAAAAATTACTTTAGAAGAGTACTACGCCACAAAAAAAGGATTTTAAAATCCTTTAATCAAATTTCTTTTTGAAATAGAAAAATAAATAGTAAAAGCCAGTAAATAATAACCATATTAATAAAATAAAATTACTAATCTGAACCAAACATAAAATAGTCTCATTTTGATATAGTTTAGCAATATCTAATAAATCAACCATATCATAAGCAGCCAACGCTACAAAGGACATAAAAAAGAAATATAAAATGCTAAAAAATAAATAATTAACAATTTTTTTAAATTGCGACATCTTCTTACTAAACAAAGTCCATAAAATCATCACAGTAACAAACAATATAATGAAAAAATAAACAATAGTAGATGGAAAATAAATATAATTCATAATAGCTTTTACAAAAGAATCCATACAAGACTTTACATAAGTACTGTAACTAATTAGAATTCCAATAACAAATCCGATATAAATACCAATCGCAATCATTTGCACCAAATGATTATTTCTTCTTAAATTAACTACCAAAATCATAAATAAAAGAAGGCTTAAAAGGAACATCTCTATAGAAAGAAAAGAAGAAAAGATATAACGAAATAAAATTCCAAACTTTTCAAATAAAGATAAATCCATATAATCACCTTCTCTAGCCTATAAGTTCTGATATATATACGGTTTGAGTATCATCATTCCCCTTTGTACAAGTAATCATCGTTAAAGAAGTTTGATCATAATTCCGATGAATAGCCACTACTCCATTCTTTGGAACCTCATAAATATTTACTATATGATATTCGTATCGTACTCCTGCATAAGTAACATATACTACATCTCCAATTTCCAAGCGATATAAATATGCAAAATACGAAATATAAGCATCTCCCGAATGAGCCATTAGAATTAAATTTCCATAAGGAACATCCGGCATAGTAGAACCTTCAACCATAGTAACATTATATTCAATCGAATTATATTTTGAACCTACGTTATAAAACCCTCTTTTTAAACCAATCTTAGGAATTTCTAAAACTCCAAGATATTTACTATAATCAATTACATAGTGTGTATTATTCTCTTCTATATTAACATTTTCTGTAACAGGAACATCGGTAACAACTTCTACTTCAGGTTCTTCTGCAACAGGAACAGGATCCATCATAGCAATCTTCATATCCGAATAAATCTCATCTCTCATTCGTACAAAATAATTCCATGACAGAGATAAAAAACCTATAAAAATAAGCAAAGAGCCAAATAACAATATATGGCTCTTTTTTATTCTATTGTTTGCTTTCAACAGGTTTTGCATTCGCATAAACAATACCAACACCACATAATAATATGATTAATCCAATAAAGTAAATTGTTTGAGCTGTATTCATACCTGTATTTGGAGAACCAAGTAATTCATATTCTTCTCCAGCTGTTATGTCTCTTTCTGATTCAGAAACAGAACCAACTTTTTGTAGTAATACTCCTTCAGAATCTACGATAAGATTTCCAGAAGCATCTTGAGCTACATAATAATATCCAGTTAAAGAATTAAAATGTCCTGTAACACTAATCGTTAATTTTGATAAAGATTCTTTTACTTTGTCAACAGGAACACGAACATAGAAATTCGTACCTCTTGGAATATTATTTGGACCAATTGTGTTTCCATTTCCATCAACAGCGAACGCACCTTCTACTCCACCAAAACTAACATTATAAGAAGTCATAGCCCCAGCAGGATAATCAGTAACCGTAACTAATGCAGTTTGATAATATTTTCCATCATCTGTTTTAGATATTTCTCCATTTGCTCTAGTAACCGTTAAAGCTTTACGACTAGATGCACTTTTAGCTTGAGCAACAATATCTTTAACATACTTATCATAAATAGTAGTTCCAGAAGCTAAATAAATACCACGAGAATCACTTCCACCAATATACAATGTTAATGTAGTAGCAGACATAATAGAACTTAAATCAGCTGGTGAAATATAATGACGAGAACTCTCTCCAACCGTACCTGCATTCGTTGTATCATATAAATATAACCAAATAGCAACCTGAGTAACCCAATTTTCTACATATTTAGCATCGGCACCAGTTGCATCCGTCATAGCTTTTCCATTTACGAAACTGTTGTCTAAAATATAAAGCAATCCTTGATCATCAATTTCCCCAGCACGAACATAACTAGCACCATCACGGACAGGACTATTATGCTCCACACATAAAATTGGAAGAAGCGAATCTCCAGCCACATAAACGGGAGCTGAGAAATTACCAGTACCTCCATCAGCAACGACTCTTAATACCGCATCATCTTCCTTGCCATAAGCAAAATTAAAGTTTTGTGGCATCGTACCAAGAGGAGCAGCATAACTAATATTGCCACCTTGATTTGTAGCAAATCCAAACATTGCGATTGAGAAAATAGCAAAGAAAGATACTACAAATGATAAAACAACAGAGAAATCTACAACACTTCTTTGACTTTGGTTGTTATTCTCTTCCATATAGATTTTTTCCATACAAAATCACCATACCCTTTATAATATTATTATACCATAATTCAACTAAAATCAAACTTTTTTTTATCGAATCCCAAAAATCTTGTCATATTCTATGTTAGGTTTACTCTTAGAATAATAAATAGTAGCTAATACTTCTCCTTTTTTAACATGCTCTCCTACTAATTTTTCTAGACGAATTCCAACTGTATAATCGATTTTATCCGTAATACTTTCTTTTCCGGCACCCAATGATAAAGACAGTTTTCCAAGTTCTAATGCATCTAATTTCTTTAAAACACCACTCGTTTTAGCTTTGACTGTAAATGTATGATCACTCACTTTTATTTGAGAAAGATTTCCTTTTTGATATTGAACCATTTCTAAAAATTTTTGATAAGCCCGTCCATCTTTCAATGCCTCTTTTACCATCGTACAAGCTTCTTCTTTTGAAATTTCTTTTCCCATACTTACCATTTCACTAGCAAGATCAATACATAAATCAACAAAAGAATTAGAAGTTTCCTTTCCCTGTAAAACATCTATAGCTTCCAACACTTCCAAACTATTACCAATACACTTTCCTAAAGGAACATCCATATCACTAATAATGGTACGAACTTCTCGATTATAAAAGTTCCCAATTTTAATCATCAAATCACTTAATTTTTCAGCATCTTCTCTAGTTTGTAGCAAAGCACCTTTTCCCAGTTTAATATCAATAATTATTTTATCAGCACCAGCAGCTATCTTTTTACTCATAATACTAGAAGCAATTAAAGGAATAGAAGAAACCGTAGCCGTAACATCCCGTAAAGCATAGATAACCTTATCCATAGGAACCAAACAAGCTGTTTGCCCCGTAACAACTAGCTGAATATCATGAACTTGTTTTACAATTTCATCATCCGAAAGGTCAATTCGATATCCTGGTATACTCTCTAATTTATCAATCGTACCACCAGTATATCCAAGCCCACGACCACTCATTTTTACAACCGGAATCCCTAAGGAAGCAACAATAGGTGCAATAACCAAAGTCGTTTTATCCCCAATTCCACCGGTAGAATGTTTATCCACCTTAATCCCAGGAATATCCGAAAATTCTAACACATCCCCACTATCAATAAAAATTTTCGTTAAAGCAAATATCTCCTCATCCGTCATACCATTAATACAAATGGCCATTAATAAACTAGACATTTGATAATCTGGTATTTTACCATCCAAATATCCATTAAAGAAAAAATCTAATTCTTTATAAGATAACTCTTCTCCCAAACGTTTTTTATTAATAATATCAATAATCATAAAATCTCCTTTCGATAAATATCAGAATCTCTCATGACATATCCACATTTCTCATACAGTTTATGAGCAGCAACCCGAAAACGACTGCATGTTAGTTGAAGATACAAAGCATTTTTCTCTTTTGCTATAGAATCAGCATATTCAAGCATTTTTCTACCGACTCCCATTCCTCGATACTTAGACGAAACACAAACATAATCAACTAAACAATATATCTTCTTTTTAATTGGATTATAAACATCCGTTAATAATAAATAACCCGCCACTTTTTGGTCAACCGTAGCGACTATTTCCCTAAAAACAGTATCTGAAAAATTTTCTTTTTCAGAAGAAAAAGCCTCCATTAATATTTCATTAACAGCATTTAAATCCGAATCCATATAATCTCGTACTTCTAAATTCATACAACCACCTACTCTATAATGAGTATATCATAAAAAAAGAAAAGAAGGGACTCTATTCCTCCTCTTCTTTTGATTTGCTAGATAAAAAAGTAATTTTTTCACAAATAACTTCTAACGAGTATTCTTTTTTCTCTCCCTTTTCTTCTACTTTTGATTGAACTCTTCCTTTTACTCCAACAATATCTCCCTTCCCACAATATTCACTTGTATTTTCAGCAATACTGTCAAAAGCAACACAATCAACAAAATCTGTATCATAAGAACCTTCACTATTCTTAAAACTACGTGGGATAGCCAAAGAAATCGTTGCCACTTTTACTCCGTTTTCAGCCTTATGAACAGTAATATCACGCGTTAGTCTACCGACTAAAATAATCTGATTAAGCATAAACCACCTCCTTTCGAGATGGTATAATAGCGGAACAAAAAAAGAATTGCAAAAGTCACTTTTTTATTTTTTAAAAGAAAAAAGTCTTTATTTTAAAAAAACAAATAAAAGAAAAAGAAGAATGTAAGAGAAAAAAATATTTCAAATAAAAACTTCAAAAAAAAGAACCAAATTGGTTCTTATAAATTTCTCTTAATTAACTGATTTAATTCTACTGCATATTCCATAGGCAATTCTTCACGGAACTTTTCAATAAAACCTAAGATTATTAAATCCATAGCTCTTTCTCTAGAAATACCACGACTCATCATATAAAACAAATTATCTTCACTAATCTTAGAAACAGTTGCTTCATGTTCCAAACTACTACTATAGTTAAAGCAAGAATTATAAGGAATGGTATCACTCTTAGACAATTCGTCCAAAATTAGCGTGTCACATTTAATATCTGCTTCACTATCACTAGCGTTTTTTTGAATATAAGACTTTCCTCTATAGGTAGCGTTTCCACCATTTCTAGCAATACTCTTAGAAATAATAGTACTCTTAGTATGTTTTCCTAAGTGAATCATTCTAGCTCCTGTATCTTGGATTTGCCCTTGCCCAGCTACACTAATCGTAATACAGGTTCCTTTTGAATAGTCACCTTTCAAAATACAGCATGGATACTTCATAGTAACTTTACTACCAATATTACCATCAATCCACTCCATTGTTCCAAACTTATCAACTTGCGCACGTTTCGTAACAAGATTATAAACATTATTGGCCCAATTTTGAACAGTAGAATAACGACATTTACTATTCTTTCCTACATATATTTCAACAACAGCAGCATGAAGGCTACTTTCACTATAAGTAGGAGCAGTGCATCCTTCAATATAATGCAAATCACTATTATCATCTACAATAATCAAAGTACGTTCAAACTGTCCCATATTACGGCTATTAATACGGAAATAACTTTGTAGGGGACGATCTAGTTTTGTATTAGGCGGAACATAAATAAAACTCCCCCCAGAAAATACAGCCCCATTTAAAGCAGCAAATTTATTTTCATTATTGGAAACAATTTTTCCAAAATATTTTTTAACTAAATCTGGATATTGCTTCATAGCTTGTTCAATCGAAGTAAAAATAACGTTCTTTTCTTCTATTTCTTGTATCATAGAATGATAAATAACTTCACTTTCGTATTGAACACCCATTCCACCCATATGAATTTCAGATTCTCGAACTCCAACAGAATCCAAATCATCTACAATTGGTTTTAAAACATTATTCCAATCACTTTTGATTTTGTCATCTAATTCATTATTCTTATAATAGATAATTTTGGAAAAATCCAAATCAATCTCCGGTCCAAAAGATGGCATATCTAGTTTTTCAAACTTATGATAACTATCGATTCGAAAATCACGAATCCAATCATCCTCTTTCTTTACAGAAGAGATTTGTTTTACTTTTTCTTCATCTATACCAATGATCTCCATGGTATCACTCCAGTCTATTTACGATACATTAATCCAGTTCCAAAACTTGCAAAATAAGAATCTAATTGCTCTTTTTTAGTTTGATCCTCTTGAATCTTTTTGCGATTCTTCATACGCGAAAGAAAAGATCCCTCTTTCTTTTCTAATAAAGAAATACGGTCTACAAAGAAATAATCAGAAGTCATAACAAAATCTTCGAGTTCAGACATACTAACTTCTTCTTTTCTTAAAATATCTTTCATACGAAATGGTTCTACTACAAAGCAAGGACCTTCTTGAACTTCACCGCTTGCTAAATAAAGTAGATTCCCATAGTTATCTCCATTTAAAGTGCAGTTTCCATAAGGAGCTCTTTCATATACTGGTAACTCCTCTCCAGGACAGAATACATTCATGTATTCTCCTTCTTGATGAAACAAAATAACATATGCAGGATTCATAGGTATTTCCGTAGCATTTCTTTTTGTTTCAAAATAACGTATTTGTGCAAGTTTTAAATTTTCTGTTTTCATTTTTTCCATATTCAACTTTCTCCCATCCTAATAATTATTTTAACTCTTCCAACATTTTTTCAACCGCAATACTCGGAAGTAGTGCACAATGTATTCGATTCGGTTGCTTATGTATTTGATCATATACATTCAATTCCCCTAATAATTCCGAATCATATTCTTTTTCATAAATCATATTTCGATAATTTTCCAAAATAGTTTTTACTTCTGAAACCGTCTTACCAATTAACTTACGAATCATAATAGAAGTAGCAGAAGTACTGATGGCACAAGCTTCTCCATCAAAACGAATATCTTTAACAATACCATCTTCAATTTTCATCATAAAATCCAAATTATCGATACAACTTTCACTATTGGTATTAACCTTTAAATAATCTTTATCCTCTATCAATCCACGATTTTCAGGATTTTGATAATTATCCAATATTATTTCTCTTCTTAAATTCTCATCCATCCAATCACCTACAATACAACTTTAAAAATATCATGGCTATTTTGCAAAGCCTCTACTAATCGATCTACATCTTCATAGTTATTATAAAAATACATACTAACACGAACCGTATTCTTAATCTGTACTTCATCTTTCAACATCTTAGCACAATGATTTCCAGCACGAACAGCTATATGATAATGATTTAAAAACACAGAAGAATCTTGAGCAAAAACACCATTTAAATTGAAAGCTAAAATACCACTATCACTACTTTTATTATATAAAATGATAGAATCAAAATCTTTAATCTTTTCTAATAAATATTTTTTTAGTTTCATTTCATGCTCATGAATACGATCCATTCCAATATTCATCAAATACCGAATGGCTTCTCCTAATCCTATTACTTCCGCAATAGGAGGAGTACCAGCTTCAAATCGAACAGGAACCTCTTTCAATTCATAAGAATTATCTTCTTCAAAGAAAGAATTCATTCCCCCACCATAACACAATGGTTCCATTTCTTCAAGTAAATCTTTTCTTCCCACCAATATTCCAACTCCCGTTGGTCCACACATTTTATGACCAGAAAAACTTAAGAAGTCCATATAACTATCTTCAAAATCAACTTTCATATGAGGAACACTTTGTGCCCCATCAACGTTAAATAAAATATTATGTTCCCGACAAAATTTTCCAATTCGTTTAACATCACGAACATCACCAATCACATTCGTAACATGAGCTAAACTAATTACCTTTGTTTTATCCGTAACACTTTTTTCAATTGCCTCATAAGTTAATTCATATTGCTTATTCAAGGGAACATAACGAATCTCAATTCCAATTTCTTCTCTTAACTTAATCCAAGGTAAAATATTAGATGCATGTTCCGCTTTATTTAATAATACTTCATCTCCCTTTTTTAAATGTTTTCTCATATATCCAAAAACAACCATATTAAGGGAATGAGTAGCACCACTTGTATAAACCACACAATTAGGATCACAATGAATGAACTCTCCAACAAGATTACGAACTCCATCATACAATTCATTCGTAATCATGGCAGCCGTATAATCTCCTCTATGAATATTAGAAGTATGTTCATAATAATAACGATTCATCGCTTCCACCACGCATCTAGGTTTCAAAGTAGTAGCCCCATTATCAAAATAAACAATATTATCCTCAAGCATAGGGAAATCTTCTCGATTCATAGAAACACCTCCTTATATCTTTTCAATTTCTTTCATAAACCAATCAATTTGATTCAAATCAATACTATCACTATTAATTAAAAAACCATTTAATAATAATCGACTAGCATTCTCTCTAGAAATACCACGACTCATCATATAAAATAGTTTTTCCTCACTAAACTTTCCAATCAATGCACTATGATTACTATCAACATCATAATTATCAATCCATAAATTAGGCCAAATAGTACTCTTACCATCTTTCATATTAATAATTTGATTGTCTTGATTGCAAATACATTTACTGCATTCTTTCGGAACCATACCATTAACATAATATGTTAATTTAGCTTCTCCAACATTAACACCATGATTCACTACCTCACTATGAGTATTTCCTTTCCTATGATGAACATCAATGGAAAAAGTATGATCATCATAATTAATATTATTATAATAATAATAGAAAGTAACTCCTTCTGTAACTAAATGAACATCCACTTTGCAATCACTATTCAAAGAATAATGATAAATAATGGTATCTTCCGTAATATTATAATGATATTCCTTTTCATCATTTTGATCGAATACATATAATACTTTATTCATGAGACTCATCTCCAGCTATATCATTAATCCCAGAATATCCACTTTTTTCAATATCAAATGCTAATTGAATATCACCCGTTTTCTGAATATGACCATCTTTTAAAATATGAACATAATCCGGTTTAATATACTCTAATATTCTAGGATAATGGGTAATAATTAAAAGAGATGCATCCTTATTATCCATCATATATTGATTTATATTATCACAAACAATTTTTAAACTATCTACATCAAGCCCAGAATCTAATTCATCTAAAATAATCATTTTAGGCTTCAACACTTTCATTTGAAGAATCTCATTTTTCTTTTTTTCTCCACCACTAAATCCTTGATTCAAAGAGCGATGAAGCATATTACTATCTAACCCAACTTCTTTCATACCAGATTCCATATCTTTAATAAAAGAATATAGGTTTACTTTTTCAGAAGTAATAGAAGAACGTGCGGTCCTTAAAAATTCACTATTACTGACGCCTTCAATAACCGTAGGATCTTGCATACAAAGAAAAATTCCTTTTTTAGCTCTCTCATCAACAGACAAATGTAAAATACTCTCTCCATCTAATAAGATATCTCCAGAGTTTACTTCATACATATAATGTCCCATAATTAATTTCGCCAAAGTACTTTTCCCAGTACCATTAGGCCCCATAATAACATGAACTTCTCCGTTAGGAATCGTTAAAGACAAATTTTCCAGTATAGTATAATCATTATTAATAATAGATCCAGTTAAATTCTTTATTTCTAGCATAATCTCTCCACCTACAAAATCACTATTATTTTATCACAGAAGCCAAAGAAATACAAAAAAAAATCAACAAATTGTTGATTTCTTTTTTTATTCATTAAGCAGCTCTTCGATAATAAGAATCAGAACTATCATAGTTATAAGAACTGTCATCTCCTAAAAGAGTTTTAGCATCCGCAAGTAAACGAACCAACTCTTCTTTACCTTGAAGTTGTGGTCTCATAACCTCTAATTCATGAGCTTGAGTATCAATAATTCTATCCTGATCATGGACTCTATTTTCTAGAACTTGATTTCTAGATTCTAATTTTGTAATAGTAGCCTCATAATTATGAATCTTGGTATTTAAGGCATCAATTTTTTGCTCTTGAGCAGTAGCACGATTCGCAATATTTCGTCTAGAAGCATTTAATTTTTCCAAACGTTCTCTATATTCTTCAATCATAGCTCTTTGCTCACGATTTTGCTTCATTAATTCACTCATAGATTTAGCTACATCTACAATAATAGTATCTTTTCCTGGAAGAACATTGGAATGACTATAATCACGATTATAAGAATCATCAAATTCATCTTCTCGTTGAATACGATCCGTTTGAATAACAGAATCCTTAAAGATATCATTCTCTAATCCCATATCATCATCTAAGTCATGATCCGCAGATACATCATCAAAGAATGAACTTAAAGAAACATCTTTCTCAGGAGTTTCATTCATAGGGATAGACTCTTCTTCATCATGGTTCTCTTCTACTACCTCATCCGAATAATCTTCCTCTACAGGAGTAGTTTCAACTGGAGTCTCCTCTAATTCAGAGGTAACAGCATCACTAGAATCAACAGCTGTACTTTCTTCTGAAACAGATTCTTCTTCTACAGGAACTTCAGCACTTTCTTCCTCAACATTTGACTCTTCTACAGGAGATTCTGCTGTTACTTTCTCATCAGAAGTCTCAGCATTCGCTTCTTCGGCAGGAGTCTCCTCTACTGGAACAGCAGGATTTTCTTCTACCGCATCCGCTTCAACAACAGGTACTTGAATACCCATATCCGTTGAAACATCTGCTTGAGCGGAAGGAATCTCAATTTTCTCTCCTTCATTAACAGGAGTTTCTTGAGCAACTTCTGCTTGATTAACGGATTCTTCAGGGGCAACCGGAACTTCTACATTCATAGCCTCTTCCGTAACTGGCGGAACCTCTACACTGGCATTAGCCATTACACTTTCATTGGCAACATCAGTAGGTACAGTGACATTCTCCGCATCCTGCGTTGGAACATTTTGTGTTGGAACTTCTACTGGAGCAACCATATTACCCATCAAATCACCATTGACATCACCCAAAGAGAACCCAACACTTTGAGATTCAACAGTTCCTTGATTATTTTCAATTAAAATATTCTCTTCTGTAGTAGGAGTTACCGCTTCTGCTGGAGCAGCCTCTACAGTCTCTTCCGTAGAAACGGGAGCAGGCTCATTTTGTGTTTCACTAGCAACTGCAACATCTTCTTCTACAGGTGGAGCAATAGGAGCAACTTCTGTTTGATTAGCTTGTTCTTCCATACCAGTTGGAACTTCTACTTGATAATTATCAGCAATTGGTTCATTTGTTGTTGTCTCAGCTGCCAACGCACCTTCCACAACATCTTGTGAAACATGAACCTCACTAACATTAATATCTTGTGCATCGGGATTATTTTGAATAGCACCTGGAATAAGAGTATATTCTACAATCTCACAATCAGGAGTATTCTTACTAAAATACATCTTACTGTCAACACTAGCAATAAAACTATAGTATTCATTTCCTAATAAATTATTTCCATCAATATCACACAAAGTAGCTTCAGAAAACTGATCATTGAAAAGATATCTTCCCTCACCACCCATTTTTGTATTCAACCTATCTTTAATCAAAGCAGGTGTAGAAACTAATTTAGTGGCAGCTAAAGGATCATTTCGTAAATTAACTGCTTCAATAACAGATTCACTAACAGCTTCAGCAGGTTCTACTAATATAGTATCCTCGTCCACTGGCTTAATCATACGGTTGGTAAATGGTATAACTTCTCTTCCATTATCATCAATAACTCCAATATGACTAGCTTTAGCCATAGGATCAATCGCCTCTTTTAAATCCGTTGAGGCAATTCTATTTCCATTCTTAAACTTCTTTTGATCCGTTTCATCTAAAAAATAGTACGTTCTTCCATCGTCTGTGATACCATAAGTACAATTAATATCATCACGATCCCTATATTTTACGACTCCTTTTTGGACTTTCATAAACACACCACCCAATATTCTACATTAATCTACTTAATAATATATCACAAAAAATATTTCAAAACAATAATTTTTATGAAATTAATAAAATTGCATAAAAAAGCAGAATAAGTTACAATATTTTTGGTGATAAAAATGAAAAAACAAAAACAACTACTATTCTTTCGAGGAATATTCATATTCATAATATCAGTTAGTTTAGGAGTCATCGTAGTAACAGAAAAAGCAGGAGGATTGCTAATTCCAAAAGTACAAGAAAAAATGATTTCTTATTTAAGAGATAATTATTCCAATAATTTTCAGAATTTTATTTGGAATAGCCCCACCTACGAAAGTACAAAATACGCCATGAAAGTAACTGACAAAGAAAATGAAAATCATTATTTTTATGTATATTATCAAAAGAAAGAGACAACGGATACCTATCAAGAAGATTATATAGAAGGAAAAACTCTATTAGAAAACATACAAAAAAATCTAGAAAAAGAAATACAACAAAAAACAAACACTGCATGCCAAGTAATGATTCCCCAAACACTAGATCAATACACTTCTAATGTTCAAGAAAGAATCCTAAAAGAAGACAATTTATTAGAATTAAAATTTTATTCGATACAAAAAGAATTATCCATCAAAGAATGGAGTGAAAAAGAGATCATAACAAAAATCAATCACCTTTTAGAAACCTATCAACAAAACAACATAACTCCAAAAAGTTATACCATAAGATTTACAAATCCAGAAGATATCACTCAATCCATTCAAATTCAAAATATTAGAGAAGATTTTTTAGAAAATCCGAACCAGCAGCAAATCATTCATGATATAATAATGGATGAAAACTCAGAAGTTTTAAAACAAAATAAAATTACTTATAAATACTTAAATTAGGAGGAATATATGAACGACTGTATTTTTTGTAAAATAATAAAAGGAGAACTACCTTCAAAAACAATTTATGAAGATGATATCATTAAAATAATAATGAATATTAATCCATCAACCGATGGTCACCTATTAGTATTACCAAAAGAACACTTAGTAAATCTAATGGACACTAATAATGAAATCATTACTCATGCACTAGATATCGTACGTAATACAATTTATCCATTACTAAAAGAAAGATTGCATTGCGAAGGATTAACTCTTGCTCAAAATAATGAGTTAGGCCAAGAAATCAAACACTATCATATTCACTTAACACCAAGATATCCAGAGGATGGTGCAGATTTCCATTATGATGAATCGAAACTATCAGATTTAGATGAAGTTTATGCAAAACTAACAAAATAAAATACCTACAAGTAGGTATTTTTTTTTAAAGTTAAATAGAAGCACCAAGAATAATAATTAATAATATAAATAAAACTAAGACGATAGCTCCATTAGATGATGAACCACAATTAGTCATGATTATTCCTCCTTCAAAGTATTCTATGGAAAAAGTAGAAAAATGTTCATATATCTTTCTTATTTATTGCAAGAAAAAAATTTTTTTGTTATGATACATTTTATATGGGAGGAATCAAAATGAAAAAAGGAAAACTATTAATATGTTTAGGAACAGTACTAGCAGTATCTGCTCTAACAACAGGATGTGGAAGAGAAATTGAAGTAAAAAATGGTTCAAAAGTAGCTGTATCTCTAGAAAACGATAAATTTACCGCAACCGAATATTACGAAAAAATAAAAGAAAACAATATTTCAGTATTAGTAGATATGATAGATCATAGTCTATTAGATGAAAAATATAAGGCAGACGATAAAGAAAAAGAATCCATTGATAATCAAGTAAATCAAATCAAGAGTTATTATGGACAAGATGAAGATTCTTATACTTCAGTTTTAAGACAATACTTCGGAGTAGAAACAGAAGAAGAATTAAGAGAAAAACTTAGTCTAGAATATAAGAGAAATCTAGCAGTAAAAGATTATGTAAAAGAACATCTTGGAAAAGAAGAAATAAAAAAATATTATAACGATAATATTTACGGAGAAGTAAAAGCCAGTCATATTCTTATCGCCATTGAAAAAGAAGGCGAAGAAACAGACGAAGATGCCGATAAACGTGCAAAAGAACAAGCAGAAAGTATTATCAAAGAATTAGAAGATGGAAAAAAATTTGACTCTCTAGCAAAAAAACATTCTGCTGATAAAACTACTTCCGCAAATGGTGGAGATTTAGGATTTATCGATGTAAATGATGTCCCAGAAAACTTTGGTAATGCCTTAAAATCTTTAAAAGTAGGAGAATATACAAAAGAACCAATAAAGACAGAATTAGGTTACCACATCATATTAAAAGTAGAAGAAAAAGAAAAACCAAAATTAAAAGAAGTACAAGATGATATTAAAACAACACTAAGTGAACAAAAATTAAAAGAAGACTCATCTCTTTACTATGAAGCTTTAAAAGGATTAAGAAAAGATAACAAAATTGAGTGGAATGATGATGTCTTAAAAAAAGCCTACAATGATTATATGAACAATTTAATGAAAACAGCAAAAAAATAGTTAACAATCGTTAACTATTTTTTTTATAAAATACAATATTAGAACCATGATATATTTCTTCAAACTCATCATGATATTTCAAATAATAAGCAATTGGATAATCTTCATCCACCAAATAATAATCAAAATTATATTTATCAATAATAGAAACATAATCCCCTTGTAACATAGAAAGATTTAAATAGTCTTTATAATTATACTTACCATATAAATCAGCACGTCCATCAATAAAAACAGGAATATCATGATAGATTAACTCTCCTCCATACCCATACATATTAAATAAACGCTTTGGCTGTTCTTCTTTTATTTGTTGAATAATAGATGGTTTTAAATCCAGTTCATAGGAAATAGGAATATTTTGATAAAAACGGTATCCCGCAACACCAAAAGCAAGAAAAGACAAAAGAATCATACTAAAATCCGTTCCAACATCCACTTTTCTCTTTGATACATAAGAAAAAATAACATAGCTCATTACAATATATGTATAAGGCCAAAAACGAATACTCTTTAAACCTAAATAAGTAGTAACTCCTAATAATAGAAAATCCATAAATTGAATCTTACGATCACTTAATAACAAAGTAAAAATCATAAATAATAAAAAAGCATAATAAACATAATGATACCATTCATTTAAAGATGTACTTTGCCATTCACTAATATTTTGAATCATAGTAGTATCTGCCATATTTTGATAAGGATAAAGAAACATCTTAAATCCATGAACATTAATACAGATAGCTATCATACATAAAATCATTATTAAGAAAAATTTTTTTTGCTTTTTCTTACTCATTTTTTTGGCTTCCATTTTTTTAAATTGAAAAGAAAAACTTCCTCCAATAAGAAACAAGAAACAAAATAAATAACTTAAATTACTAGAGCCACCATGATAATTAGCCCATAGCATTGCTATAAAAGGTAGAAAATATATTTTTTTAGAGTCTTCCTTTTGATACAAGTCATAGCAGAACCAAATGGTGAGAGCCAAAAAAGAAAAACTAATCAAATGAGGTCTTGCTTGAATAAAGCCTAAAAATAATAAAAAGAAAAATAGCAAATAAATAAGAGAATATGGTATATTTTTATCCAACGATTCTCGGTTTGGATAAAACAATAAAAATAGCAATCCTCCCATTCCTAGAAAACAATAAACAAGAGGATGAAAGGAATGAAAGATATTTTTTAAAAATGCCAAAAAAACTTCAAATAACCATTCATGACTCATCCAATATTTTCCCGCAACAAACCAAGAAAAAATATCTTTCTTTAAAACTCCGTGATGAATCATATACTCCCCTGCTTTGATATGCCAAAAATAATCTGGATCTACTCGAAATAAAGAAGTCATAAAGACAACTAATCCCAATATTAAAACAATCCATAAATAAGATAACTTACGATTACTCTTCTTCATATTTTAATCCTTTCTGATAGAGTTTTTCTCTTATTTTTTGTTTTAATTCTTCCCCTTCATATTTTCTACTATATTTTCGATAATACTTCTCATATTCTTTTTTAGCAATTTCGAAATCATTTTCAAAAGAATAATGAGATATCACTTGATTTAAAACAGAAATATCATATCCCATATTCTTAATATCTTGATAGATTTTTTGCTTTAAAACGACGCCTCCCCGAGAATGATTAGACTTTATAGAACGATCCACTAATTTCTGAATTCTTTCCTGCTGTTCTTCTTCTGTAAAAACGATTAATGCCTCATCAATATAATTAGATTCCACTTTCTTTTCTTGCAATTCACGAGACAATTTATAGGGTCCCTTATTCGTTGTAATCATTTGATTATTTACATAACTTTTTGCATAACTTTCATCATTTAAATATCCCTGCTTTATTAGCTTTTGAATAGCCTTTTCAACCAAATCATAAGGATATTCTTTTTTCAAAAGCAATGTTCGTAATTCAAAAACACTTCGAAAACGATTCTGAATACTATTTAGGGCAACATAATATACATCCCATTCTTGATTACACTGATCAGCCTCTATTAATAGTTCTTCACTCAACTCTTTCTTTATCAAAAGATTATATTGTAATATTACTTCTTCATAAAAAATATATTCACGATCATCTTCCAAAAATACTTTGTAGCGTCCCTTGGACATTTTTTTATATTTTGCAATTTTCAAAAGACATCACCCAATTTCATTATATCATAAAAAAAGAGACTTATTCGTCTCTTTTCTTTACCTCGATAAGGCCTTCAGAAACCTCCTCGAGAGCCCTTCCAATATTCTTTTTGCTTTTGTACTCGGATTCAGGCATTTGTAAATATCCGTCTTTAGAAATCTGCTTACTTCTTCTCGCCGCAATATGAACTAACTCATATTTTGAGTTAACCACATTTAGCAATTTGTCGATAGATGGATATATCATTAATATCACACTCCCTATTATTAGAATAAAGGGTTATTCGTAAAATAGCAAGTAAACTGACACAATTAGACACTTGACATTTACAAAATATTTTGACAAATAAAATTAACGGAATTGATTACAAGAGCCACATTGAACATTACTACAAACATTTTCTTCAGAACAAGTATAAGCAGGGCGATAAGTATGCTTATAAACATGATGATTGATAATACGAGTATGAATAGGACAAATATGAGGAACTTCGTGGACAAAAGTACGATTAATTACTCTTTCTTGTACCCCACAACTAGTAGGGGTTTCCATCATAGGGTTTTGATTCATCATAACATTTACATCAACATCCATATCTTGATCCACATAATTTTGATTTCCATCAATGGAAGAATTCATATTCACATTTTGAAAAAAATCAGTATTATACATATAAAACCTCCTAACCTATTGTATGTATCAAGAAAACATAATCCACATAAAATGCCTAAAAAAAAGACATTTAATGTCTTTTTTGAATAACTTCTTCACTAGAATCTGTATCTTGAAACATATCATATAAAGGATTTTTTCTCTGCTTTGTTAATACTTGAGCTACATGTTCAAAATCAACGTTTAATCGAGATAACGACTCTGAAATATCACCTTCACAAAGATTTACATTTTGTCCCACTACTTCTTGAAAGGTATAATCCATTGTTTCTAGATTATCAAATCCCAAGCGAGTAAAAGAAGAATTATCTGCACTCCATGCAAATAATTGATAATACATATTTCTCTCAGTTTCTTTGGTTTGTTTAATCACAAGACTATCCGGCAAAACAACTCCAAAAGAATGAACTTCTAAACCTTTATCGGAAACATCCGAAGCAAAACAAACTCGATTTCCTTCTCCTATTAATATTTGAGAAAAAGGAGTAAAAAAACCATTTTCTTCACAACTACCCCATTTATCATATAAATCTCTTAATCGAACAGATCCTTGATTACTGACCTCATCCAATGCCATTTATAAATCCTCCTTAAAATGGTAATTTCATATTACCGTTTGTAACTTGTTTCATCATTTTTTTCATTTGATCAAATTGCTGCAATAAACGATTAACTTCTTGAACCGAAGTACCAGATCCTTTGGCAATTCTAGTTTTACGACTTGCTTTAATAATATCTGGATTCTTTCTTTCTTTTGGTGTCATAGACAATACAATTGCTTCGATATGAGCCATTTGTTTTGGATCAATCTTAATATCCGTTAATCCCATTTTCTTAGCGCCAGGTATCATTTTAATCAAATTCTCTAAAGGTCCTAATTTTTTCATTTGTTTCATGGTAGATAAAAAATCTTCTAAATCAAATTTTCCTTGTTGCATGCGTTTCGCTGTTTTTTCAGCTTCTGCCTCATCAATAGATTCTGTTGCTTTTTCAACAAGAGAAATAATATCTCCCATTCCAAGAATACGTCCAGCCATTCGTTCTGGATCGAAGGAATCCAATCCATCTAGCTTTTCAGAAACTCCAATAAACTTGATAGGAACATGAGTTAAATGACGAACCGATAAAGCGACTCCTCCTCGAGTATCTCCATCTAATTTAGTAAGAATAACCCCTGTTAGAGGTAATTTATCATTAAAACCAGTAATAACATTAATAGCATCTTGCCCCATCATAGAATCAATAACCAATAAAGTTTCTTGAGGAGCAATTGTTTTTTGGATACGATCTAACTCATCCATCAAATCTTCATCAATATGCAAACGACCAGCCGTATCAATCAATACATAGTCGTATCCATTTTCTCGTGCATACTCTAAAGCATTTTGAGAAATCTCTACTGGGTCTTTCTTTCCCTCTTGATAAACCTCAATATTTAATTGCTTTCCAAGTTGAACCAACTGATCAATAGCAGCAGGACGATAAACATCACAAGCAACTAATAAAGGTTTTTTTGCATGCTTTTTTCTTAAATAATTTCCTAATTTTGCAATGGTGGTCGTTTTTCCTGAACCTTGTAATCCAACAAGCATCAAAATAGCCGGATTACCTTTCACATTTAAAGGCTCACTTTCTCCACCTAACAATTCTGTTAATTCATCTTTTACAATTTTAACAAATAAGTCACCTGGATTAATACTAGAAGCAACTTCTTCTCCTAACGCTTTTTCTTTAACCGCATTGGTAAACTCTTTCACAACAGAATAGTTAACATCGGCTTCCAACAAAGCAAGACGAATTTCACGCATCATATCAGAAATATTATCTTCTGTTATCTTACCATATCCCTTTATTTTATGAATGGCATTTTGTAGTCGATCTCCTAAGCTTTCAAACATCTTATATCACCTAAAAACTATTATAACAAAGAAGTCTTTTTTCTACAAAGAAAAATAGTGGAAATCCACTATTTTAACTAAAGTCTGGTCCAAAATCTGACGCATCATCATCATCGTCATCAATTTCCAAGATAGGTCCAGCAGGTGCTGGTGTTGCAGTAGTTTGAGGAACAGGATTTGTTACCACAAAAGAGTCATCAAACTTTGCTTCTTGATTCTGAACTTGATTATTAACAAAACTTGGAATCTGAATTACCTCACTAGAAGGCATAACTGGTTGAACAGGTGCACTAGACATCATAACAGGAGGAGTTGGTACAGCAGCTGGAACACTAGGAACCTGTGTAATAACTGGTTGAGAAGAAACAGGAGGCGTAGCCACTACCGGGGTAGTTGGCATAGCAACTGGTGTAGGAGCAGGTTCTGGCGCAGCAGCTGGAGCTGAGTTGGCAGAATTATTTCCACACCAAATACGAACAACATCACAGTTCCCAGACATAGGAGCTGGATTTGGCATTTCCATTTTAATAATCAATGGTATTTTAAATCCCAATCCAAATCCTAAACAAGTACCAGATTGTAAGGATTTTTGCTTTTCAACAATTTCATCGGTAATATTTGGTACCATCTTACGAATATATTCTACATCAATCGGATGGTTTATTTTAAAAATTAAGAAATTAGTACATTGAGAAATTACAGTATCACTAATTTCAACCGGTCTTTGAGAAATTAGTCCCATTATAACCCCATATTTACGACCCTCTTTAGCAATACGTTCAAATATATTATATCCGAATAAGAAACGGTCTTGGTCACTTTGAATATAACGGTGTGCCTCTTCCAAAACGATATGAAACGGAATACTAGCACGATACTTTAGTCCTTTTGCAAAATCAAAGATTAAACGAGAAAAGATTTTAGTAATAACCTTAGCAAAATCATCATCCACATCGTTTAAGTTGATATTAACAATTTGATATTTTTGCCCATTATTTATTAATAAAGAGGACAAATAAGATTCCAAAGAAACATAATCTTTGACATCAAAATATTTAGCATTTTCTCCAACAAGTAATGCATGTAAACGAACACGAAGAGTAACAGAGTCTCCGTAAGTTTGATCATTTCTTAACCAACCTTCACTTATTAAAGTAAAGTTAAGAGCTCTCTCCATTGTATTCAAATCATAATAAACTCCTTTATGAGGTTCATAATCATCATATTCCTCTTTGATGAAGGAATTCAAATATTCAGTTAACAATACACTCTCTGTAAAGTTACCAGAATTATCAATTAAGAAACATTCACGGAATTTACGAACATATCCAACTCCTTGAACAGGAGCCTCCAAATTAAATTGAGGAGTAGAACAACTCGCAACAATAGAGAAAATTTCATTTCTCTTATTAGGAGCCGTTTCATTTGTATATAAAATTGTCATAATAGCTTTAGCAATTAAGTGATTCTTATAAGCCGTAGCATCCATATCATTTTGACTAAATACCAAAGCTAGTTTTAACATTCTTTCAATAATAGGTAATTGAGAATGTGAAGTACATTGCAATAACAAAGCCAAGTCATCTTTATTTAGTAGATAAACTGGAATACGCAACTTTTCTCCCAATCCATCCGTCTCATTTGTACTAATATAACGGTAGTTATAAGTAGAATTAATTTCATTTAAATTACGGAAAGCAGAATAATACTCACCAGAAGAGTCAAAAATAAATACATTCGCTTTGTAAGGATTTAATCGTTGATCATGAAACATATTTTGAAATAAACGAGTAGTACCACAAGATTTTCCAGAACCAGTATTACCAAAAATAGCAAAGTGATTACTAAAGAAATTATTGACATCTAAGTACACAGGAAAATCATCATAAAATGGACTAACTCCTAGTTTCATAAAACCAGCCGCATCGGATCCCGTAATAAGAGGTATTTCACTACGATCAATTACACGAATAGTTGCATCCAAAGATGGTTTACGAATCGTACCACCTACTAGACGATTTCCAACAATTTCTCCCAAGAATCTAGCTTTAACAATTGTTCCATCCATATCATCTACTTCTGCAAGAATCTTCTTAGTACTATCTTCTAAAACTAGATGCAAGTTCATCAGATTCATAGTAAGTTCCGCATTTTCTTTTAGTTTTATATTACATGAATTATCACTCATATAAGTAATTCGATCAAACATGTTATCCCCTCTTCACTACTTCCCTATTCTAAATTAGATTATACTAATAAAAGAACTTTTTTTCAAGATAAAAAAAGAGAAGTAGCTAATCTCTACTTCCCATATACATAAAGTAAATAACACCAATAATCAAAGCTACCAAAATAAGAATTAAAACAGCTCTATTTTGAGGTTTTTCTTCTGACTCAACTTTAGTCTCTTTTTCTTTCTTAGGCTCATCGGCTTTTTGGACTTCTGGCTCTTCAGGTTCTGCTACAACTACTGGATCCGTTCCATAAAGATAAGGACTATAACCAGCAGGAATAGCAACAGGTGCTGCTGTTGCAACAGCTTCAACCACTTCAACAACTTCTTCCGTAGTATCTTCCTCTACTGGTTCTTCTTCCACTTTTGGTAAAAAGACTCCAACTTTTGTCTCAGAACTTACCGTTAGAACAGCCTTTCCATCTTCCACTACAATAGTTTGTGTTTCATTTTCTTTTTCATTTGGAATAATGACAAGGACTTCTTTTCCTTCATATTCACTTCCAACTTCAAAAGTTAAATGAACTTCCTCTGGAAAATCACCTTCACTATGAACATCTGCTGTTGTATAAGACTCTTCATATCCTTTTTCAGAAGCAATTTCTTCTAAAGTAGTAACGACTTCCTCTTCTAAAGGTTCTGCTACTAAATCTTCATAAATAGAGTCAGCAATAATTTTTTCTCCAATATCTTTTCCTTCATCTTGGATAACTACTACTTTTCCATAATTTAGTTCTCCATCTTCAGAAACAACATGTCCATCTGAAAAGACTAAATTACCAACTTCCTCACCTTGATCAACTAAATAAGCTTTTAATAACTCTAATGCATAACTTTCTGCATCTTTTACAATATATGGAACAAATACTTCTGTATAGAAACTACTATGAACAAAGCAAGATCCATACCATACATCATCAATAATAAAATGAGCTGGTCCATAGAAACCACCATCAAAGTATGTAATAGCTCCACCATAGAAATTATAAATAATATCAAGACTATCATCATCAGAACGTTCTTTTAATTTTTCTAACACTTTATCAGAATCATAAAACTCATCTTTATCAAACGTATCAATTTCTTCAAATGGGACAGCTTCTTCGAAAACGATTTCTTCTTCTCCATCTAAATAATTAGAAACAATTTCCTCTCCTTCAGATGTTTGACTACCTGTATTTGCATAAGAAATAGTCACTTCTTTAAACTCATCAAAGTAAGTTCCATCCTCTAATTGTTGGGATAAATAAAAATTACCTTGATAAATATTTTCTGGATCTAATCCAAAACTATAATAGTATTCATCCGTATTTAAATCATATCCCTTAGCTAATAAATCATTATAAATTGCTTGGCTAATAATCCAATTAGCTCCATACTCTAATGCATACCCTTCCGTAACATCTAATACATAACTATCTTCCACATTACTTAATATTTCCGCAGCCATAGGTTCTTCTGCATAAACATTTGTAATGAAAAAAGGTACAAATAATGCTAAAATGAATAATTTTAAGTATTTCTTCATATATTCACCTCCTCTCCTGTATCTTCATTATAAAATAGAAAATCTAAGAATTTCAACAATTTAACCCAAAAAAAGATCTTTTTTATAAAAGATCTTTTCGTCATAAAAACTATTTATTAAAATACATTTTCAAGTTCTTCTCTCAAATGAGAATCCTCCACTTGAGTAGCAAGTTCCATAATTCTTTTCTTCTTATGATACAATCCAAGTTTTTCCTCATATTCTTCTAATTTTTCAACCACAATATGGACTTGTTTAAAAGTAGCATTTCGACTAACATCATAGTTTTCTGCCATTTCAGAATAGCTTAAATTACTAAAATAATAATCCTCAAAATACTCTTTTTGTTTATCGGTCAATAAAGATCCATACAAATCATATAAATCATTATAATAAACAATATCTTCCATTTAAATCACTCCTAACACTGATAATATTCCACATACTATCATCCCTATCCCAGAGACAATATAAAGAATCGTATAATTCTTCCTTTTATAGATTTTCTCATTGTTGTAAGCCATAGCAAATAAATCCAATCCTACCAAAAACTCAAAAACAATAAAATATTTTTTTCCTAAAAATATACTAACAATTCCAGTGACAACTACAAGAAGTGTTAAAAAGAATTGAATATTGACTCCTAATAAATTGTATTCATGTATCGGTTTCTTTTCCATTACATCATATCCTTAAATAATCCATAAATATATTTTTCAATATCAAATACTTGTAAATCATCTTTTGTTTCTCCAAGTCCAATATATTTAACGGGAATTCCAACACTTTCTTTAATGGCTAATACAATACCACCTTTGGCAGTACCATCTAACTTTGTAAGAACAATTCCTGTAATATTTGTAATCTCTTTAAAAGCCTTTGCCTGACTAATTCCATTTTGACCAGTAGTAGCATCTAACACCAGTAAAGTCTCACTAGCTCCGCCTTCCACTAAACCATCAATTACTTTATTCATTTTTTCAAGTTCTTTCATTAAATTGACTTTATTTTGAAGTCTTCCGGCAGTATCGATTAATACAACATCATAATCTTCTTTCTTTGCCATTTCAATTCCATCATATACAACACTGGCAGGATCACTTTCTTCTTTTCCATAAAAACCAGTGCCAACTTTTACACTCCACTCTCTTAATTGTTCAACCGCCCCAGCACGGAATGTATCAGCCCCAACCATTAATACTTTTTTACCTTCGTCCTTTATCTTATTGGCAAGTTTCGCAATAGTCGTCGTTTTTCCAACACCATTTACCCCAATAAATAAAATAACAGTAGGTCCATTTTCACGATATTGGATACGATTACTTAATACTTCATCATTAACATAAATAATGAATAATTCATCGACAATAATCTCTTTTAGTAAAGATGGATCTGTAATATTTTCCTTACGAACACGATCTCGCAAACGATCCATAAAATCCATAACAGTGCTAACACCAATATCAGCCATTATTAGAATTTCTTCTAATTCATCAAAATACTCATTCGTAACCTTAGCATATTTATTCGTTAGATTGGCTAATTTGGAAACAAAACCCTCACGTGACTTAGAAAGACCTTTTTCATAGATTTTAACGGATTTCTTTTCTTCTTCCTTTTTATCTTTTTTGACAAATAGTTTTTTCTTTTCTTTTTTAGGAGAAGACACATCTTGAGGCATATCTTCTACGACATTTTCTTCTGGAATAATATCTCCTTTTGAATTCTCTTTTTCTTCTTCCACAGTTTCTGTGGATAAAATAGTAGACTCCTCTTTCTCTTCTACTCCTTTAAACATATTTTTTATTTTACTAAATAAACCCATTTATATCACCAAACCTATTATATCATAAATAATTATTCAGAAAAGACTTTATTCTAAGGAAAAAAAAGAGTAAACTTATTATAGAAAGGAGAAT
>AUXO014905340.1_pt1 | contig 30209 bp, 26 predicted proteins | sample 768731 | NCBI WGS metagenome assembly AUXO01 (sample SAMN02715735, study PRJNA202380) | gut metagenome | biome: sheep rumen | host: Ovis aries | place: New Zealand: Palmerston North
AGATACGCTCCACACTTGAACCTCTGCAGGCACTCATCTATCCATTCATCGCAGGACCTGAACACACTCTCGCTGCCCCATATTTCCTTGTCTCCATATGGAGGGCATGTGAAGAGGCACTCATATTCTCCACCTGAATCCAATACATCCCTGCATGTTACAGAAGCATCCAGATTGAGAAAGTCTATTATTTCGTTGGATTCCTTCACATGAGACTCATTGACATCCTGACCTATGTACTTCTTCCCGCAGGCACATGTTCCCAGCATCCTGCCTGAGAATCCTGAGAAAGGATCGAATACTGAATCATAATCGGAAAGATAGGTTTCCACAAGTCTCTTGGCCATGCTCGCCGAGAATACAGACACCTTGGGTGCCAGTTTGCATACATTGAATCCGTTGACTACCGATTGTGAGGAAAGACTGCTGGAGTATATGAACCTGTTCCTCACGCACTTTTCAAGCAATCCTCTGTCATTCCATGCCTGTACCGGAGATGGATATCCTTTCACATTGGAAGACCATATAGATCTGTGGAAATGTCTTATGGAGCTGTCTGCCAGTCTGGAACCATTCTTCATGTTATCATAGGAACAGAGTTTCAGATAGTCCCTTCTCATTCTATCTTCATCATATGATGGATAAGGAAACTCCATTGGAAGACTATCCAATATCCCCCTGACCCACAGTTCATAATCTATATCGAAGACTCTCAGTATCTCTGAAAAGGACTTCTCAATATTGAGACTGTCACATACTATGAATTTTACACCTTCTGGAACCTTGGAGAATCTTTCACAGTCATTATACCCCTTGACAAGGAAATCATCATAATCGGATATGAGTCCGTGATTGTATTCTCCATCTATCTCTATAAGGATACTCAACTCACCATCTCTGAATACAGCAAAGTCGAAGCACTTTCCATTGCATTCATACTGATATTCGAATTCTATTCCCCTATTGTCAAGGAACTCTCTCATCTTCTTTTCAGGTGAGGTCATACCCTTCTTTGAAAGCATCTTCTTTCTGATAGGGGCATACTTGGAGGGATGGCTTACCCCATACCTTTCCATACAGGATTCCCTCGATTTATCCCTGAACTCCATGGTACTGAAGAAATAGTCCTTTCCATATCTATCATGACAGGTACTTCTTGCCTTTTCCTTCACCCTATCGGATTTGGCAGGATTGTCCACCCCATATTTCTTCAAGAAGGTATCCTTTTTCCTGTTCTTCACACCTTCATCAGCCAAAGGGTTCTCTGTCCCGAATCTCTCTACATTCGTCTGTCTTATCTTTTCTCTCAACTCTATAGATTCAAACCCAGTACCCCCATATTTCCTGATGTTAGTTTCCCTTATCTTTTTCTTTATCAGATCACTCTGGCAGGCTCTCTCGGTTCCATATCTATCGAGACTGGATTCTCTTATTCTTTCCTTTATATCATCGGATTCGAAAACATTAGATACTCCATATCTTTTGATATTGGTATTCTCTCTTTTCTTCTTCACCTTCTCATTCTGTGAGGGGTTTTCACATCCATATTTCCTCAGACAGGTTTCTTTCCTTTTCTTCTTGGCTTCCTCACTCCCACAGCTGCTTTTCTTTCCACCCTTGGAGGATAGAATACTCTGGCATTCCCTACTACATACTGCGTAGTATCCTTTTCTGAATGACCTGAATGGGGTACTCTTCCCGCATACCCTACAGAAAGTTCTGGGATTGTATAATAGGTATATTTTTTCCTGCAAGGAATCCCCTTCAAGAAAATCCAGATTGAACTTTTTCGATTTATAATTCAACCAGCTTGAGTTCAACTGACCCTTGACAGTGAACAACCCATCTTCTTCAAGTTTCTTCTTTATATTTTCCCTATTTTCCATATCTGATGGAATTAGTATAAGATTGTTATTACATGACATTACCCCTTTTGATGGAGGAATTCTCATGAATTCACAGAAAAAAAGTTCCCCTTACGGGGAACCTATATGATTCGATAATATTACTCTATCTGTATATTTCAAAAGGGTCGAATCTCTTGAAACATTGTTAAGTTAGGACTTCGTTTCTGATTGTCCACTAGGGACTTCCCAGAAGTTAAGCAGCTTTTACAACGGCATTCCAAATTCTACCGTTCAGCTCACCGACCTTGTGACCACCGATTGCAGGCTGCTTGCCCTTGTTGGTCCAACCTTCGTTGAGTTCGAGATATCGACAAGCCTTCGGGCCACCCACGATTGCACTTACACCACCTCTTCCGAAGCCATTGAGCATGTTATCCTCGACATGCCCGATTGCCTGGTTGATTATCTGTGCAGTGTGCCAGTAGGAGTCATCCGTGGTATCACCAGCAGCGGCATCGAACTGTACAAAGTTGTCGGAAGCCTTGACCTTCTGTATGTTGTTGGCATACTTTACGGCCTGGTAATCAAGGGTCTTCTTGATTTCCTGGGCTGCACTGTCCATGAGCATCTCCTCAGCACTTACACCGAAGGAAGTGTCGAGAACAAGCTCGGTGAGCTCAGTCCATGTTACACCAAGAGAAATCGGTCTTGGTCTGAAGTGATAGTCTCTCATCTGAAGCTCGACTTCACCAAGATACTTTCCAGTAAGGTCTTTCTCGGAATCGAATCTTCCAACAGCTGCAAACGTTACATTTACAGTATCGGAACCAATCGTAATAGTACCTGTACCATCGGTAATGGCGAGAGTTGCATTTGAATATGTTCCAGCTGCACCCTTCTTTGCCTGTACAGTAAAGGTAGTAGTATCCAGCTGTGTGCCGGAATTGGCTGCTGCAGATACCTGGAGATAGACCTCACCATCTGCATCTACCAGTACATCCTTTCCACCGAACCACTCTGCCTTGGAGGTCTGTACAGCAAGAGCTATTCTCTCGCCACCTACAACTGCATAGAGAACAGAAGAGGTAGGAATGTAGTTGCCGGTCAGAGCTGTGTCTCCAGTGACGCCAGTGAAATTGACAACAAGATTAGCCCCAGTTCCAGTTATCTTGGAAGCAGGAACGTTGACTATCTCAGTTGCATATCTGGACTCGGTACTCTCGTACATGACATCCCTGTTGTTAGAGACATCATCGAATCTGTTGTCCATGGTGTAACTGCCCTGGTTCAGATCCCAGTCGAAGTCATTCCTCTGAGCGTTGGTATAGACAGGCTCGATGTACTTGATGCTATCATGTGAAGTTTCCATTGCACATTATCATTCAATAGGTTTCGTTACTTCCTATTCGTACCAGACCTCCACAAATCTGATACTGCTATGTGTTGCCACATAGATTAGACTATATCTTCACCTTACTCCATTGGAGTTAAGGGCCTACCATTTCGGGTCACTTGACCCTACTCTACTTTCTTCCACCTTTCAGTGTGATTTCGATAGTCGTTGAACCTTCTCATCTCTGAGCTTGGCTGCTGATTGTCCCAGTGGGAGTTCCCAGCAATTAAGTAGGTTTTGTCTATGTAATTTCTTACATAGGAGTCAGCAATTAGTTTAACTCTGTAAAGCATTGTATTCAGTGAAGGTCGTTAATCCTCACCCGTATCCGAATAACTTCAAAAATCGAATACTGCTACATATCGCTATGTAGATTGGACTATATCTTCATCCTATTTCTAGGAGTGTAGTGCTTCGGGTCACTTGACCCTACTCCCTGGTTGGGGATAGTCTCTGAACGTTATTCAATAGATTCTGTCTATTGAATCTTCGCTGCTGATTATCTCTGGATGCTGAGATGTTCCAGCAATTCACTACATACTTTGTTATAAATTACTCTATAACAGGCCCCTTTAAAAGTTGAGGTCGCCTCTTATGGAATTAGGATAGGTGAGCCTTATCAATCTCAGCATATTCTCAGGTGTATAACCAAAGAAGTTCTGAGAAATCTGTGCCTCGGTCATCTTCTTCATCTGCCTTGTCTGGTTCTCAAGGAGAATCGAAAGATTCCTGGCCTTCGAAGCGCTAAGGTTCTTTATGCCCTTACCGATTTCGGGGACTCTTGACCACTTTTCTACGCATTACGTTCAATAGAAATCGTTAGTTTCTATCCGTTCTCTTATGAACTGCTACACATTACTATGTAGTTCGGACTATATCTTCATCCTGTTCTGAACAGGAGACTGGCATTTCCACTTTACTTAAAGTGTACGGAACCTGTGTTCCTAGTCTCTGAACCTTCCTTGTTTTCCAAGGCTTGGCTGCTGATTATCTTTTATCAATCCAAGAATTCCAGCAATTAACCAGTTTTTTATAACTAGGAATTACTTCCTAGCCGACCCATTCAATTAAGTCTGTCAGCTCTATAGTTTCTCTCTTCTCTATAAAGCTTCTCGGAAAGTGACTCCCCATTATTCCTCCTGACAGAGGAAATGTGAGTTTTAATACCCATAGTATTAATTTCCTTTGATAATTTTAGATTTTTTATTGCACAAGAGTAATTAAATTAAAATAAAGAGATTTGTTCCCAAAAGATTTGTTTGGAATAGAAAATATTTCTTGTGAAATATAAAAAAGTATATGAAAACTCTCTGAAGAGATCAAGTATATTTGAATCTTGACAACAGAAAACTATTTGGAGTCTCTGATATCTTTATCTTATTAAATAATCACTTCTAGCGCACTTTGATGTTTATGGGACCAATAAGCCCCATTAACACATAATTAGTGTGTGAAGAAGTGGATGTATAAATATATATAATAAATTATAGGGCAGATAGAATAGTTGAAGAATAAAAATATGCACCAATTACATATGAGAGAAAGATACTATATCTACAAAATCACCAATCTTCTGACTAATGAAAACTATATAGGTCAAAGGAAATTAAAAGAAGGAAAGGATCCTCTTACTGATAATTATCTAGGTTCAGGAAAAATAATAACAGAAAAAGTAAAGGAATACGGAAAAGAAAACTTTTCAAAAGATATTCTCAAAGATTATCTAACAGGAGAAGAAGCTGACTTTTGGGAAACAGAATACATAAAAGAGTACAAAGAAAAAGGGGAGGCTGAATATAATATATTAGAAGGAGGGCAAGGAAATTCCCTTAAATACTCCAATGAAGACTTTATGAAATACTATTCAGATCTACAATCTTCTAATGGGAAAAAATATTGGGATAATCTATCAGAAGAAGAAAAGTCAATAAGATGCCAGAAAATGTCCGAGGGATGGAAATCCAAATCACAAAAGGAAATGGAATCCTTTAGAAGAATGAGGTCAGACAAATCCAAAGAACAAATGGCTCTTATGACCAATGAGGAAAAAGAAAAAATAAATATAAAGAGGTCCAACTCCTTGAAAAGGATGTGGGCCAATAGAACCGAAGAAGAACGGAAACATATTTCCAATAGAATATCCAATTCTCTTAAAAAGAGAAACAATGAAAATAGAAAAAGGGGAATATTGGTAAGTATAAATGGAAAACCATTCAAGATAAAGAATAACATTACCAATGAAATCATTGAAGGGGGGAGTCTTACTCTATGGTGCATCAGAACTTTTGGAAAAAAGGATGCAGACTTCTATAGGAAATCACTCCTCAAAGGAAGACTGGAGGACTACTCTTTATTGGAGATAGATAATAGACCTGTCTTTCCTGGAAGCAGCTATTCCTATAATGGACTACTTTTCAAATCTTCGTATACATTGGCTCTCTATATATATTTTATCCTTAAAAAGGCTGAGATTGAATATCTTCCAGATATATCCATACCCTACATGGACGAAAAAGGAAGGGCCCATAATGTAAATATAGACTTTATCATATCCAATAGGAAATATAAATTCATAAGTAAAAGTTTCTTTAATAATGAGAATGAGCCATATAATAGATACACCAAGGAATACTGGTATAATAAATACAATGCTCTTAAGGAAAATGATGTAGTTATTCTAAGAGAGGAGTGCTTTAAAGATATATTTGCTTATATAAAAGAAAAAAAGGGGAAGAATTTTCTAAAGGAATGTAAAATATGAAAAAAATACCCAGCCAAGCTGGGTATCTTAATTATCTTTTCAAAGATATTTTCTATCTTCCTGAGGTGAAAGCTCCTTTAACTACAGATTCTGTGAACTTTGAAGTATCCCATTCTCCGGAATGAACTTTCTTGAGAGCTTCCTCATAAGACAAAGACTTTTCTTTGCTTTCCTTCATAGAATCCCCTTTAGAGGACTTCTTCTCATTGAGAATCTCATAATCTTCAAAGGAACTTACAGTGAAACCATATTCATCTGAAAGAGCATCTACAATGAGATCCTCCACCTCATCTTCATCAGAAGCCTTGACTACAATTTCACAATTTTCTGGGAGTTCTACATCCTCACCATCTGTATCCCATTCTATTCCTCTTACCGATACTGAGTATTCCTCTTCATCATGGAATACATCAGAATCGAAGTCATTCATCCTGCAGATGTAGGCAAGGATATCAGCGAGGTTGTCCGTGGACATGGCTCTGGTAATGGACTCAAGGAGCTCCTCTGCTCCGAAGGCCTCTAGCATCTCATCATACAGCTCGCCTACTCTGTCATACGGAACTTCCCATCCGTAGTCTTCCTTCATCCTGTGAAGACCCTTTGGTGTTGGCGAAACAAATGTATCCTCTTCAATCTTCTTCAGTTTCTTGAAAGACTCATCAAGAAGTCTGGACTTCTTGATACCTCTCTTCTTCATTATCTTCTCGATAAGATGTCCTTCTATCTTGGCGAGGTTGAACTCCTTGATATTGCTCTTCTCCTCCAACCTAGATACCATCTTGATGAAGTCCCTTGCCCTTGAGGGGGAAATCATATTCTCATTCTTTTTTGATACATCCTCAGGGATATCCTTCCCCAGTTCTCTCCCCATCTTCTTCTTGAATGCCTTGGGAAGGTAGAGACACATTATATTTATATATCTCTCCCATTTCTTATCATCAGGGTATTTCTCCCACTTCTCAGCTTCTTCGGGGGTATTTTCATAAAGTACATTAAGGGTATCATTGACCTGGTTAGGATAGATATCAAGACTCCCACCCATAACATAGTCCCTGATTGCCTCATTCAAACTATGGAATCTGGTATATTTCTGGAGATTGAGAATATCCTTTTCCATATTCAACCATTCCTGTTCATTCAGACAGTAGCTGTCCAGATAATCTGTAACATTCTGAATGAACTTCTTTGTATTTCCCTTGATACTCTCTTTAAGATCCATCTTCTTCTCCCTGTTGAATTTCCTTGCCTCTTCTGTATCCCTGTAAGTCAGAACTTTTCCATATCTTGCCATATTTCTTTTCTCCCTTACAGATTCCAGTCCTTTTTCACTCTTTCTTGAATATTCAGAATCAACATCCTTCAGGATATTCAGTATATCGTCTATATTGAAATCTCCCTTTCTGGTGCCCATATCCCTCTTTCCATCAGAGTTTCCTGTTCCTGAGGTTTCATATCCCCACACATCGCACTCCCCCATCGAAGGATAATACGTGACCGAGGAGATGCTCTGGGAATCCTTTCCCAAGGAGTTCACATTGTAGAATACCCCTTCTTCGTCCTCTCCGGAAAATACTTCATAGGGATTTCCCAGGATGTTCTTCTGGTCAAGTACACCATGGAATCTGGGTACAGTCTTCCCTTCATCGAACATTTCTGTACCGAAGAACCTCTCAGATATATTCTTGAGCCTTTTGGATGATTTCATCAAAGTTCGGTCTCCTCATCATCCTCATCCTCTTCTTCTTTGATTCCGAGGTTTTCAAAAATCCATTCCCTTTCAAACCACAGAAGGTCATTGAGCTGGGTCTCTTCCAACCCTTCTGGATAGTTTTCCTCCAATAGAACATCGAATTCATCCAGCTTGTCATTATCTACAATAGTATTCCAAGTATCTACTGCACCCGACCAAGGAGTATAGTTTCCATCGCGGAGTTCATAGTATATCCTGGATTCATTCATCCTGCTCTCTTTCATAGGTCTATCCCAAGCGTCATCCAACCACTCAACAGTGGCCTTGTAATCACCATCAAAAAGATACAGTAGTTTTCTGAAAATCTCTGGCAGGTCAAGAAGTCCCTTCCTATAATCTTCAATCCACTTGAGACCTATCTTATCCTTATCGCCCTTATCTGCAGGTTCTACATCTGCACTTGTACTTGAAGAGGAATTAGATCTTCCTCCATTAAGCCATGCATCGTAGACCTCATCATAGTCCACAGAGAATGCTTTGGATATCCCCTCGAATACTCTTTCTCTTATAATGGAATCCCCTACTCCCAGCTTGTCATAGACATCCTTGCCTTTCTTGAGGGCATCATATATCTCTTCGAAGGTAACAGTATCATCTATTTCCTCTCCGAGAGAATCCTCTGGATAGGAACTTCTATACCATTCTCCTACCTTGTCCGACTTTCCTGGAGTATTGCTCTCATTCATTCTTCTCTTTGTCCTAAGGTCTGCTCTTGACTTCAACACGGTCTTTCCTTCCTTGATTTTCTTGATATTCATATTCTGCTCGATGGACTCCTCCATGGAACGCCCTTTCTTCAGGGACCTCACTATGGAAGAGTGGAATGCATCTTCATCCTTCTCACATGGACATTCTGCTTCTGTATCATTCTCCTGTGAAGGAGTACTACTGGATACAGTATCCACAATCTCCTGAGGTACAGGCATTGCAGCAAGAAGAGAGTTTCCTACAGGTTCCTTTATTACTTTGGGAGCTTCTGGAAGAGGATACCAGTATTCCACTCTACTGAAATCCACTGGGCCCATATCATGGTCGAGTACAAGAGCAGATATCTCATCTCCTGACTCTTCATCTATGCAATGGTCGGTGAATATTCCAGCAGCCAGACAGGGAAGACCTCTTACGGAGGCTGCCACTATCTGCTTCTCTCTAGGGAATCTTGCAATCATCTTGGGTTCTGAAACGTACTTCCATTGCCTTACGTTCTTCAGTTCTACCCCGAATCCATCTGCCATGCAGAACAATGTCTGCTCAGGGTCATAGATTCCTACACATATCTTTCCTTCTGCTATGAACCATACATTCTCGCAATCAGGAAGTATTTCACAGGTATCATGCCACCTGTCTATGAAAAGGCTTTCATTCATATTTATCAGCTCCTCATCATATTCCGCCCATAATTCGGGATCCTCGGATACGGAATATGGATTCTTGAGAGACCTTGTCTTTCTTTTTCTCATCTGTCCGACTCCTGAATCAAAAAGCATCCCCTTTGAGAGGATGCCTTCCCTTACTTCCACCCCTTGGGCATTCTCTCCATCATGCTCTGCTTGTAGAACGCATTGCCATCAATCAGAGAGGCTCTCTTGGCTGGAGAATAGACCCCCTCAGGAATTCTCATATCATCTATCTTTCGGGACTCTCTGAGGTTGTCCAGTATCTCATGATAGAATGTCATCTTGGCATCGGAGAGACTTCTTGAACCTACTATACGTTCCCTATATGGGACTATGTCGTTCCCATATGTCCTGTACAGCTCCTCATAGAATGACTCGGTATCTGTAAGGTTCTTCTTCTTTCTGGCAATCCTAAGAGCGGACTCCTTTCTCAGCCTCATCTGGGCATCCTTCGCCTCTCTTGAAAGGATGGAGACATCCCCCTTCATCCTCTCGTTCTCCTCCTTGAGAATACCTGCCTTGGAGATGGTCTCCTCGAACTTTTCTCTCTGGGTCTCGAAAAGATTCTTGTACCTTTCAAGTGCTTCCCTATATCTTGCAATGGAGTCATTGGATTCCTTGAAACGATTCTCGGACTCCTTCAGCTTCTCTCTGTATGACATGGCAGTCTTCTCTGATTCGGAAAGAGACTTTCCAAGTTCCTCATTTCTCTTCAGGGACTCGGAGAGATCCATCCTTGTGGACTCAAGTTCCTCCTTTGTCCTTCTGTATTCCTCTGCCAGTTTCTTCACTATATCGGCCGACTTGGAATCATGGGATTCCATCATCTTGGTCATAGATGACAGTCTGCTCTTCTGGAACTCTACGAATTCCCTTGTAGGTCTTCTTTCAAGCTCCTCCCTTGCCTCTTCAAGTTTCTCCTGGAGCTTCTCGGCAATGCCCTTCCAGTCCTTGGCTTCCTTCTCGGCAAGTCTGCTGTTCTCTTCTATCTTGGTCAGCTTTTCCTTGAGGTCTCTTGTGGAGTCTATTCCAAGATCTTCCTTCATCTCCATTCTCTCATCGAGCATCTGCTTGATGAAGGCCTCCTGTTCGGATATCTTGTTCTCGACCTTTTCTCTCAGGTCAGGGCAGGCGCCCTCTTCTATGTAAGACCTTAGGTCTTTCAGTTCTTCCAGTCTTTCCTGAGGGTCCTTTATATTATTGGCACTTTCAAGGAAAGACTCTATATCTCTTCGAAGCTTCTTCTCTTCAAGTCTTGTCAGTTTTGAGTCTTTCACAACGGTCTCCTTAAATTCGGTATCTATATCCGGAGTCCCAATGGACTCTCTTATTACATCATCTATCTTGTCCGAGGATTCATCCCATGAGAAGAATGTTCCCTGTGATGGATTCAGAACAAAATCCGCCAGTCTTTCTATCTGATAGGTATCAGGGTCCACAGTCACCCCATCCTTCATCATCTTTCCGAACCCTGAAGAGGATGTACCTATCTTCAGACCGTTCTTCAGATGATCCCTGAGATCCTGACCTAATCTTCCAGAGGGAACGAGAAGTCCATACACCAGACCTACACCATCTGGACCTGGGTCACCCATCCTGCAATCCAGCCAGACCCCGCATATGTCCCTTGGGTTTCCATCGGAATCTCCTGCAGGATGGTCCATCAGCATTCCGGAACCCTTCCATACATCCCTCTGATTCTCTATGACATTCTTCCATAGTCTGGTATTGTATATCCTGCCATTCCCATTCTTGTAGTTTCCGAAATGGCTGATAGGTACCCACCAACCTTCGGATACCTCGTTCCCCACAGATTCCCTCAGTTTTTCAGGCATTCCTGAAAGGGACTCTTTTATAACAGAGGAATCCGCCTTCTTTATCATTCTATTGGAGAAGGATATAGATTCTGTATACCTCTCCAGACCTTCAATAGGTTTCATAAACAGTATTTCCCTTTACCGATGCTCGGAATATTGGATATTTCCATTGAATGGAATACTTCCTCAGATAATTAGTTATTCAATGCACAACAGATACATATATCACTGTTCAGAGGAACTCTCAGAGGAACTCTTCATGTCAGGTTCAGAAGACTTGCCTTTCTTTCTGTATTTCTTCTTACGGAAGGTCGAACTTTCCTTCAAACGGGTCCTTGCATGCTGTGAATTGAGGACATCCAGCATCACATCTGTATGATTGTCAGTAGTATTGAACACCTCCACATGTGACCCATTCCTTACGAAATTATTGACCGCAGAGCTCTTCAGTGACTCAAAGTAGATATTTCCCCTTTCTTCCCTATAAAGATCTACCATCTTTCTTTCTCTGAGCCTCTGGGATTCAGTCATTTCTCTGGTCTCGTAATCTCTCAGCCTTTCATTCCATGAAGGTCGTCTTCCCGATGAGGAATGCGCTCCTCCATTCTCCATACTTTCAGGGATACTCTCCTCCTCATCAGGAGAAAGACCCCCCAATCCAGAATCCTCCTCTTCATCGGATTCCTTGCTGTTCACAAAGTATCTTGCATCCCTTGTCCATCTCATTATGTCAGCAGGGTCGAGAAACGTATATCTGGATATGATATCTCTTATTATATCTGCAGGAAGAGGGTCCTCATCGGAGGCTCCTATGGATTTTCTTACCAGTTCCGCAACAGCATCTGCAAGTTCTATGGAAGATTTCTGGGCATTGGTATAGTCGTCATCCTTTTCCACTGAAGGATATCTCATGGAGAGAGTGAATGGTACCCTGAAATCATATATACCTGTTATTGCAAAATGGAGTCTGAACAGGTCTGCGAGACCTTCAAGGAAGGCGGACTGTATGGAGAAGCATTTTCTTGCAAATGGTTTGTACTGCTGCATCAGAGATCTTCCACTGTGTGCAAGACCCTTCCACCCCTCCTCTCCGAAGAAGGACTTCGGAATTCCCAGAGCAACTGCCTCCCTGTCCTGATAGAGCTTGATGTCATCTACATCTGCAGATTCTCCAGAACTCTCGGCCTTCCTTACCTCTATGTCGAGGAGGTCGCTGGGTACCCATATCTTCGTATTGACTGTATATACCTCGGAGTTTCCTACCTTCTGGCTTACCCCTATGTTATCGTATTCTTCCCTTACCCTATTGACAAGAGCGAACTGCTTGGATTCATCCATGTTCTCATTTGTCTTGACCTTGAACAGTGTGATAGGGAAGGAGGTCTGTCTCAGAAGGGACTGCAATGCTATGGCAGACTGTGTCTGTTTGTATGGAGCAAGTGCTCCCAGTATGGGGCTTGTACCGAAAGGATAGAACTGTGACCCATCTGCTCCTACCCTGAAATGGGTTATACTCCATGCTGGTACAGTAAGGTCATTGTCTATATTGAATCCGAACAACTTGGTATCGAAGAGGTCAGAGAAACTGCTGCAGTCCTCCAGCTGGTCGAGCATCTGGTCTATAAGGAAATTATTCGAAGCAAAACTTCCAAAGAACCCCTCTTTTCTCTTCTTCATCTCAAGAGCCTCGATGGGATTGAATTCCACCCTGTCCGTCACCTGGTACTGCTGTATGGGAACTATCCTTTCCACACCCTTGTCGGTAACAGTGTTGGCCCAGAACCCGTCTCCATAGAGGGCCATCTGCCTGATGGTCTCCCTTACCCTGGATTGTGTTATACCCCACTGGTTGAGAAGTTTGTACATGTCCCTTGCCATTCTGATATCAGGAGTCTCTATATCTATGAGAGTATCCTGCTGGTCAAGTTGGGTAGCCTCATCTGCATAGAGTTCGACTGTCCTGTTGACATAGGGGTCGTTGAGATACATATATTCCAGCTGGTCCAGTCTCTGTGCTCTCTGGTGAAGGTCAGTGAGCTTGTCTGTATTGTCATTCAGCCATAGGTTGAAAAGTTCTTCTAGCTTCTGACTCATGGGACCCTTTAGATTGGGAGCATTGTTTATATACGCCTGACCGATTCTCTGTTCCTTGGCGCCTATGTCCACCTGGGAGAATTCTATACTGCTTCTTCCATTCGGTGAGGAGGATTTTCTCCATCCGAACAGAGTAGAAAGAAATCTATTGAGTCTGCTCTTCTTTATGGCAGAGGATGGATGTCCTCCATCCTGAATACCATCTTTATCTAAACTGGGCATAATATTCTATCCTGATGATAATTAGTCGATTTATGATATCAGTAGTATATCCGGGTCTTTCCACTGAACCTTTTCTTCATTCCCTGCTTGAGCCAGCTGGTCTCTGATATATTGTCCGACCTGTCGGAATCCTGGGTATAGAGGAACGACCCCCAATTTCTTCTCATCTCTGCTCCACAGGACTCACATTCAGGGGACTCTACTTTCCTCTCCCCATATGGAGCATCTATTTCCTTTCTGCTCCCACACTTTGGACATATATAATCATATAGCATATACTATAGTTCCTTATTCAAAGAGAAAGTATCTCTTCTATATCTATTTTGTTCTTCCTTATCTTCACATAATTGGATAGAGAATCGAATTCCTTCTTGAGGATGCTCCTGCCAGATATTCTTCTATCTCTTATATCATAAAGACTTTCATTCTTCCATATGAATACTCTCTTGTCTCCTCTTCCATAATCTACCCCCACAGCAAACACAGAAAGAACATTGGGAGTCATCATTTCATATGAAAGTATGAGATTCTCAATCTGATGATCCTGAAGTTTCTTGAAATTGAAGGAACCAGGACTCTGCAGATATTTGCTCTCCCACGCCACGAACATACCTCTATATATACCGAATATATCATAGGGATTCTTGCTATGATATCCTGTGGACATAGAGAAGGTATCAGGAATCTTGAAAGCATATCCACCCTGGTCCATGAATGACCTCGTGATTATGCTGTTGAACTCACTTTCTACCATATAATGAAATTAGTTATTCTATTATGCTTTCAACAGATAGATGTAATTTTCTATCAGAGAATACACCATATTTTCCTGATTATCATCTCTTCACAATACCTGTTGCAGTGATTTCTGCTGTCAGTATCCTATTCTTCTTGCAGATTCAATTTCTAGAATTGTTGGAATCCATCGAAAATATATTGACAATTCTGTAAATACATAGTATTGTATTCGTATCCAAGGAGATATAAGAATCAATGATTGTGGAAACTTCATTTCCTTCTCAGACAGAGATTACAATGACCTTACTGGTGTCTGTATATGGGTCGAGAAAACAAAAGTGACTAGGACTTTCTAGAAAAGTATTTACAAAATCCTCGGATAATGGTAATATTATACTGTAAGGAGATAAAGGAATATGAACTTTGAGATTATGAGTACCACAGATAGGGCTACCAATCAGATACTTTCTCTTACCAAGAATGGAAATACATATTATGTTTCCATCTATCAAGGTGAGGATAGGATTTTTGCAGCAAGAGAGAACCTCAATCTTGAGGATGCCATCAAGGTCTATACAAAGATGGTAGAAATCTTTGCAAATGGAACGTTCAATATTCAGGACAGAATCTCAATCCTCAAGAGCTATCTTATGGTATAAGGAGCAAGTATATGACCTATGTAATTCTTCACGGAACACTTTATGATATTGAAGGTAGAATGAATGATGGAGCACTTCTCTGCTTCGTAGGAAACGGAAAGAGAGATACCCCATATGACTATAGAAAGGAATTCACCACTATGTCTGAAGAGGCTCTGGTACTTGGCAACTATTATTCAGACGAAGAAAATATTCCAGGATGGAAGGACTCCGCCGAATGGAATGATAGAAGAAGAAAATTTGTATCTTCCAGATGGCTCGAACTCATAGACATAGTAGAAAATCAGCTCAAGGAAAATGATAGAATGGATATTGACCTTATTGACTATTTCAATCCTGACAGTAATGGAAAATCAGACCCTATGGATATAGTTGATAGATTTTCAGAGAAAATGAAATCAGAAATTTCCAATGGAACTATGGATTTCAAAAAGCTGATACATATGATGGATTATATTGAGGACTGAAAAATGAAAACATATGCAATAATCCACGGAACATCATAAGGAATCATATCTGATTCAGTTCTTTCAGATAGTATAACAGAAGTGGATTTCATCAGATTCAACGAGAATAATCCATAGGAATGGGACAGGAGGATATTCCAACATCATGACAAAGAAAGAAATGGACATACTGAAGGACTTCTGCGATGAAATAGATTATGTCAAGGAAAGAATGGACGAGATATTCGATGAATTCCAGAACATGAGCAGAGATCTTGAAAGACCTATCTACTGCAGCGTCTATGACAATAGAGAGAATCTGATTGGAACATCATACGACCATATATCCAGGGTATTGTATGATGAATATCTGGAGCTTCAGGGAAGAGAACAGATACTGAGTCAACTGAGGTATATCCTCTTGGAATTGAAATCCTCCGAAGAGGATAGTATTTCCATAACCTATGGATAACCTAGGTACCTAGGTTATATATTCTCATCATCAAAGGGGAAACAGAGAATGAGAAAATAGGTGGAACTCAATGAAATCCCAAGAAGAGCATGGAACTCTGACCTTGATTCAATCCATATTGGAATCTATTGAAAATATTATTGACACATACAGGGAATCCGCGGTAATATGGAAATACAAGGAGATAAGGAGATAGAACTACCATGGAAAGAGTGAATATGTATATCGAGTCCATAAAGATTCTGTATCATGATACCATAGGATATTCAGGAAGCGGAGTCTTCCCCAAGAGAGATATCTACCTATACAAGGTGAAGGCAAGGAACTCGGATAAAATATACACCATAAGCACCTCCAAGAAACTCTATCAGGAAGACCTTATCAGAGCCTCTGTGAAGGGAACGAAGATGTTCAGAGGAGAAGAGCAGACTCAACTCAGCAGAGTTGAAATCCTCATTCCAGGCCGATTCAGAAAGGACCGTGATTTCAGTGAACTCAATGGAAGAATCATTGCTTCAGAATCTAAAGGGAAAGGGTGTTGAAAAAGGTGTTGAAAAAGTGTTGAAAAAATAAGGAGGGGTCTCCCCCTCCTTTTTCATATCATGAAGACATCATCCAAGGAATCCGTCTTCCATCAGCCTGTTGAAATCAAGTTTCTGGCTTTCCTCGTATCTATCAAGGAACCTGTTGTTATCCCATGAACCGGAATCGGAATTCCTTCTGCCATGGATTCTTACAGAACTCTCCAGAGCCTCCCTGAATCTTCTATTGTCATTCCTGACAGCATTCTCTCTCTTTATGGATTCCCTGAACTTCTCGATAGCCTTTCTTCTGGCCGAAACAGTCCTCTCATGAGCCTCTACCATAGTATCTCTCTCATGTACCAGAGGTTCTTCAGTCCCTCTGTATGAAGGTTCTGAACCAGCTGGCCATATGATTCCTTCATTCGAGTACTCCTTCATCCTTGAATATCCACGTGCTCTCATACTATGATTCATCAAGGACTCTCTTCTTACAGGCATCCTGCATGGAACACGTTCAAGGGACTCTTCCATGTATTCCTCATCCTGAGGCTCATCATCATCCTCATCGTCATCTTCACTGTAATCGGAATCATAGTTGAAATCGGATATTCTGTCGAAGTCGAGAGGTTCTTCTTCGTTGTCGATATCCTCTGTATCCTCATCCGTATCCTCATCGGAACCATCGTCTTCCTCGTCTTCAGTATACTCAGGCTCTGAGACTTCCTCTTCCTGCTTCTCATCCGATAGAATGTCCATGACCTTGGCCGAGGTTCTCAATGTATCAGCTACCTGTGCAATTTCCTCACTGCTTCCGAAGATATCATCCAACTTTCCTGACAATTCATTGAAACTGGATTCCTCATGGTCTATATCATCGAAGATGCCCATATCCATTCCACCATCTTCAAGTCCGGAATCATCCGAGAATCCCTCTGGAAGGTCTGGGTCATTACCATCTTCAGCAGTTGCATCTATATCATCGAAGTTGAGCTTTCCTTCAGGCTCCTCAGTTTTTTCTTCCTTTGCCTCTTCCTCAGCCTCTTCTTCCTCTTTTGACTCCTTCAAGGACTTCTTCTTCTTGAGGGACTCAACAATGGTATCCTGCGATGGCTGAGCATCTGTTCCAGAAGATACCTCCTCATCACTGACAAGGCCCTCTCCCTCAGTGTCTGTAGCCTCAACACCTTCCTGTGTCCCTCCCTCGGATACAAGAGGCTCATTGTCCGGAGACTGTGAAATCTGTTCTGCCACTGCGTCGGGAGCTGCCTCTGCCACCTTCACATCTCCAGTCACCTGTGCGACTGCGGCTGCCAGCTGATCTGTCGGTATATTCATCTGAAGAGAGACAGTTTCAGGATTGACCTTTATACCACTCTTCTCGGAATCCCCGTCTCCAGTCACTGGAGTCTCTGGATACTCTACTGGAGAACTCTCTGTCTGTGTATCTGAAGGGATGTTGCCTTCGGAAACGGTAGACTCCACTGAAGGAGCCTCATCTACTGACTGGGCACTGTTCACTTCGTCCTGCGAGGCCGGAACTGCTGGTTCCTGTGCTACGGTCTCTTCTACAATCGGCTCATCTTCTCTGAGTCTCGACTTGAAAATCTTTGCCATCTTTCTTGACTTCCTTATAGCATATTGAATAGTGTTCTTTTCCTATATTCATTTATTTAGCATAGGACACCTATATGTAGGATAGGTAATTAGTATCTATCTGCATCCATCTTCTGTTCATGACTTCCTTAAGGGAGATATTCTCTCCAAATAGAAGGCGCCTATCCCTTGACAGTACCTGTTATCTGTTATTCACTTATTATGTATGCCCGAATTGAAAAGTCCTGACAGTAATGTCGATTATGGAATGGACCCTTCTGTCCTCAACAATACACAGTACATACTCAAGGATATAATCCAGGGAGACATATCTGCCTTCAAGGAGATAGAAGGTCTGGATATGACCAAAATAAGGAAGGCACTCGATTTCCTTCTGGACAACAGTTCTCTCACTCTGCAGCAGAAATCGAATCTACTGTCGGATTCATGGAGAATAAACTATCTGGCAAAACCACCGACTCCAGAGGAATTCCTTACTCCCAAGTACATAGGGCCTACTGCAGACTCCATATACCCATATATAAAGGATATCTTCATAAAATTCCTTGACCCTACGAAACCATACAGGAACCTCATACTGTATCCATTCATAGGATTCGGAAAGGGAAGTTACTATGGAGACAGAGTATTCACTCCTGAAGGATATGTACTTGCAGAAGACCTCAAAATAGGAGACAAGGTAAGCACCCCTGATGGGGGAACCTCCACTATAATAGGAACAATGGACGCCCCTGATGCCGACATATATGAATTGACCTTCAGTGATGGCAGAAAGGCCAGAGTAGGAGGACCTCACAACTGGAAGGCCTTCGTCTCAGATACAGCTGATGAGGAATACATAGAGAACGGAACATACTGTCCGGAATGGTCGATACTTACGACCGAGGATATACTGGAGGATATGGAATCCAACCCCTCCCATAGATGGTACATACCTGTAGCAGAATCTCCTGTATATCATGAAGGAAGACCTCACATCATACCCCCCTATACTATGGGAGCAATGATTGGCAGAGGTGATTTCTGCAATCCTTCAGGGACATGCACTCTCTCATCAAAGAATGAGAACGTTCATCTCAATATACAGAAGGAATCTGCATATGATTACATATGGGATGACAGCTCATCCCTGTTCGTAGGAAATCTTGAAGGATGCAGGGAAGAAATGGAAAGGCTGGGTCTCCATATGTCGGATAGACTCTCCCTGTCCATTCCTGACGAATACCTGTACGATTCTGTTGAGAACAGAATGGAACTGCTCCGAGGTCTGATGGATACATGCGGTGAAGTGGATCTAGGAGAGGACAGGACTCCAGGTATCTACATTTCCATTGAAAGGGGAAGGATGTCCGAAGGGATAATGGACCTTGTAAGAAGTCTGGGGGGAGTGGCAATCCTTCATCATGATACCGACTTCAGAGGATACTGCAGTATGGAAATCCATTTCGACAGGAATGGTTTCGATATATTCTCCGATAGAAAGGATCAGGATAGGGTGGACCTTCTCTATTCCGATGGAATCATACTTGGAAAGTACAGTTTCCTTGGTATAGAGAGTATAGAGAAGACCAATCTGAAGGGATTCAGATGCATAGAGATAGACGACAGTGAAAGACTCTATCTGACAGGAGACTACGTAGTCACCCACAACAGTTTTCTTTCCACACTGGTGACCCTCTATATATCTGTGAATGTCTCCATGATGAGAGACCCTTCAAGATTCTTTGGACTCAGCAAGGCCACTCAGTTCTCCCAGTTCCTTCTGTCGTATTCTCTGAAGAAATCCAGCGAGCTTCTCCTTGAGCCGTTCACTTCCATAATGGAAAGTTCCCCCTTCTTCGAAAAGGAAAGAACACTGGCCGGAATCAAGGAGAAGGAGGATGAATTCAGAAGAGAGAACAGATTCGACAAGATGTACTACTCCACTGCTGCCCCTACTTCTGCCCTTTCATTTGCATCAGGACTTACAATAAAACTTGCATCCAGCCCCCAGGCCATCCTTGGTACCACGATAGTATCAATAGTCATGTCGGAGCTGGCGTTCTTCACACTCGCAGGAAAGACATCCGAATTCATAATGAATGTCTACAACAAGAGTGTGAACCGTGTAGATTCCCGTATGCATGGAAACTACTTTGGGCGTACAATACTGGACTCATCTCCCAACGACCTCAACAATGCCATAGACCAGTACATAATGTATGAGGCCCCGAAGAACAAGAAGAACTATATAGTAAAGGGTTCCATGTGGGAATGGAGGCCTGACCAGTACAGGGAAGAATTCGACAATGGTCAGACATTCAAGGTATATACCGGAGGAAACGGAAATCCTCCAAGAATTCTGGACCCTAATGACCCTCTTCTCAAGAGAGGGGCGGCTGTGGACCCTTCCAAGATAATAGAAGTACCCAACTCTCTCTATGACGCCTTCGACAGCGATGTGGTCGAAGCACTGAAGGACAATGCAGGGATACCCTCAGGGTCTGCAGATACCCTCATCACTGACTATGAACCAATAGAGTCCATGTTCGGAAACAACCTAAGGAACATGTATACAAGCATCCATGCCCCTGCATCGGATTCTCCTATCGACCTCATATGGAACCAGATAGAATCCACCTTCTTCAGGAACAGGGCAGGAAAATTCGAATTCTACTATAAGCCCAGGATACCTAGATGCGTCAGTGTGGACCAATCCTATGCAACGGATGTATGCACCATATCGATGACCCATCCTGAGAGGTATTTCGACAGTGGAGAGGATATATATGTCACGGACTTCACCATAGCCATAACACCCACAAGGAACGACCATGTGAACCTTGAGGCTGTTCATCAGTTCATTCTCGACCTAAGGGACAAGGGCAACCTCAACATATCTCATGTCTCGTTCGACCATTTCGAAAGTCAGACCACGATACAGAACCTCAAGAGAGAGGGATTCGATGTGGAGATACTGTCAGTCGACCTCAAGATGGACCCGTATCTCAACTATATTTCTCTTCTGAAAAGACACAGACTGGCAGTAGGAAAGAACATATTCCTCAAGAACAATCTTAAAAGTCTTCATATAAGACACAGGGAATCTGGAAAGAGCAAGATAGACCATGATGACAGCAGGGCACAGATTCTATCCGGGGATACATCATGGAACAAGTCGCTTATAGGATTCTATGGAAAGGATGTGAGCGACAGCGTGTGTGCAAGTATAGAACTCTGCCGCAAGTATTTCAATGTAGTGGATGAGATGTGGACAGGAGGTCCAAAAAAGGACGACTTCTCCTCTGTGAAGGAAATGAGCAGTGCATTTGAGAAGACTTCTGAACTGCTGAATAAAATGGGACTCAGATTCTGAGTCCCTATACTTTATTGTTCACCCCATAGTGATGAGATTCTTGAATCTCAGACCATGCTTCCTTCTTCTATGACCCTTCTGTCCACCTTGTACTCTGTACCGAGGAGTCTCTTCTCATCAGGAAGAATGGTGGAGTTGAGATGATCTGCAAATTCTTCAGCTTCCTTCTTTGTGGAGAATTCCTTGACTACCTTGGGTTCCAGATTGGCTACATCCTCCCCAAGAGAGGAACCTGTACTGGATGTCCTCATGACTCTGAATATCTCCAGACCTTCGTTCCTTGACTCTTCCATGCGGCTGCCATGAGGTTCTCCCCATGTCTTCAGTAGAGAGGATGCATAATTGTAGTCTATAGGAGTATCGGTCTCTTCATTTACATATATCTTTCCGAGTTTCTTCATGGAGAGGGATGCATCTATCTTTGAGAATGCGGGATTCCCATCATCCTTGAATCTGTTCACTGTCTCGGCATGGCAGTGGTTCTTCCACCAGTCACCCTCCATCTTTCCCTTCTCGGATGACCTCCACGATTCCTGTCCCTCATCGGTACCGAAATCTATGTACTCCTTTATTTTCCTTGATTCCTCGACCTTCTCTGCACCATTGGCAAATGAGGCGTTCTGTGGGAGTTCATCCACATCATTGGAAACCTTTCCCTTGATATCCTGTGCTGCCTGTGCCGGGGACTTCAGTTCGACTGAAGGGGACACCTCAGGAGCAGCCAGTTCCGAGATGGAAGGTTCCTCTCTTATCATTGCAAGAGGTACTGAATCAAGGAATATTACAAGGTCCTTGAGACTTCCAGGCACCCTGTCCCCTTCGGAAAGATTACGTACAGGCCCTGATATCTTGTCGAGTTCAGCGATGAAATACTTGGACATCTGTTCCTTGAATACCTTGCTGATGACTCCACCGAAAAAGTCGGCATCGGTCATCAGTTCCTTTACTTCTCCATGTATGCTATCTACAGTGGAAAGTATGCTCTCCAGACTGGATTTTATTGTCTTTATTCTATCATACAGTTTATTTGGATTTCTTTCGGCCATTGCAATTGTTCCTCTTCTGCGCAAAAAAATACTGAATAATTAGTGACTTCCTCTATGAGGGATGAACACATCAGTTAGAAGATGCTACAAGTACAGCCTGCTCTATCTTTCTCTGAAGGAGGTCATTGAGTTCCGTTCTTGCCTCGTCATGCAGGTCTCCTATCAGTTTCCTGAAGGAGGAAGAGAGATTGACATAGGAACTTACCTCAGTGGAAAGGTCTCCTTCCGGAGTGATGATGTCCTTTTCATATTTCACACCTATATTCCCTATATAGGGGATGGAAAGTTCCACGAACTCATCAGGCCTGTCGGTTATCTTGACAGCCCAGTCGACCAGCATGTACTCCAGTACTTCCTTCACTACATTCTGAGGGATACCGCTCAGAGCGGATATCTCTATTACAAAAGCCTTGGTATCTTCATTCAATTTAAGGGGATTATCGTTCATACATTATTATTATAATGTTCTATTTAACGATTATCTGTCCATATACAGAAAGACGCACCCTTCATGAGTGCGTCTCCCTTGGATTCAATACTGACCTTCCTTACTTTATCTCAAGTCTCTTGGTCTTGGGTTCTTCCTTCTTCTCGGCAGGAATGTAGACAGTAAGAAGCCCGTCCTCATAGGACACCTCTGCGTTGTCCACATCATACCCTTCAGGTATCCTGTATACCTTATTGAAGGATTTTGCCTGGATTCTCCTCTTGAAGTACTTCTTGGATTCCTCATCCTTGTTTCCCTCAGGGACATCGGCCGAAATTGTGAGATTGGTACCATCAATGGATACAGAGAGCCAGTCCTTCTTGTAACCTGTCAATGCCAATTCAAATACACATGAATTGCTGTCACTGTTCATGTAGAAATTGATAGGTGGGAACGAATCCTCAAAACTGTACCTGGAACTCTTCATGATCTGGTCGAAATCTTCAAATACAGAATCAAAGAAACTGCTTCCAAAAACACTTGGAACGTTATACATTATACTATCCTCCTGATGTCTTCCTGACATCCGATGTATTATCAGCCAGTCTCCGACTGGACATTTTTTCTTCATTCTATTTAGTGCGTTGGTCTTCCACTCAGGATTTCATTGCCGAGGCAAATTCTCTCATATATGGAAGTTCCATTATGGCATCGCACAGTGAATGCCATTCATCAAGTTGATGATTTCTTCTCGCAAAATACATCCCAAGAAGAGTCTCATAGTCACCATCCCATGTCCTTCTCTGATTATAGGAAGATGGAAGAAGCTGTATCATGTTCCACCAGTACTTCTTATCTCCGGTATTCATGAACAGGGCCCTGTTCCTGTTTATTTCATCTATGACCGACCTCAGTATTTCCACACCTCTGTCATCGAGATGATCATAACTGAAGTCCGAAAGAACAAGGTCTCTTGAATGTATCCTGTGCATCGTGGAACAGCTGTTGGTAGTTGTGGATACCTTATACTGATCCATCTCCTTCCACCAGTAGAGGCTGCTGACAATGTCCATCTGGACATGAATCATTCTAAGAAACTTCCTATCGGAAGGGCCCGCCTTTATGAGTCTCTTGCAGAGGTCAAGGTCATCTGGTCCTATTCTGAAATAGGAGTACTGTACACCATCAGTCTTCTCTCCAACGGACCATCTGGAATCCGATTTACTGTGAGAATTCATCGGGTTCCTCATGCCCCGGATTGCTGACTCCAATGAAGAAACACTTATATTTTCTACTTTCAACATATCTGAAAATATTATAAGAACCAGGATGGTGAATTCCTCAAAAAAAAACAACCTTCATACAGCCTATTGACAATAGCCTCTATTTGCTGTAACATTATGTTATATCAAGAGGAGTGAAAGCATGAAGAGGATAGAGAGCAGAATGAACAGGGAAGAGGCATACAGAAAGAGCAACTCCATCTATGGAGTGGAACTCAACAGACTCTCCAAAAAGGAATATGCAGACCTCCTCAAGGGAGGAGATATTCAGACAAGGGAAAGAAAGGCCCAGCGACTCATCGACTACCTCTGTGACAGATATGGAATCGAGAGATGCGTAGTCAAGGTTTCAGACAGATGCCAGCCCCATTCCACAAGAGGTACAGGGTCTATAAGGGAAAAGACTCTTGGATACTACAGACCAGGAAACATGAGGATTGTTGTCTTCAACACCACCTCCATCCAGAAGAAGGAAATATCCATCAAGGCATTTGCCTCCACCCTTATCCATGAATTCTGTCATCACTATGACCTCAGGTATCTTGGTCTCTCATATTCTCTTCATACAGCAGGATTCTACAGAAGAATATCCGACCTTGAGTCAAAACTGAGATGATATAAATCTATACAATCTATACATTTATATGTATAAATCAACCGCCCGACCCCCTAAGAAGTCCGCTGCCCTTGACTATCTGTCTATAGATTTCCTGTATGTTCTTCTTCTTCTCTTCGGCCTCGGTTATCCATCCATTATAGTCTATTCTTCCTGGGACATCTGATTTTGCCTGTCTCCTCAGATACCCGAACAGCTCCTTTATATTGGCCTCGATGTAGTCGAATACATATCTCCTGTCCTCGTATCTCACATCATTGAAATCCAGAGACCTCTTTGCCCACCATATATTGAAGGTACCGGAAGTATTGGAGTAGACTCTTATATACCTTGAATTGTCCGCCCTTCTGTAGGGCCCTTCATAGTGGACCCTTCTGGTATAGTTGATGAGTGCCTGTGCAGATGCTCTGTTCCCTAGAATACTGTTCAGTGTGCTATTGGATGTTCTGGGTGCAGCACCTCCGTGATATGTACCACTCAGGTTGGTATAGTTGAATCCTGAATACAGTGACTGCTCCATTCCATAGAAGAGAGGACTCAGTATATTCCCGTGGATGGTCCCTCCATACTGCTGAAGACTTAGTCCTACACAACTGTAGGCTTCTGTAGGCATATCGACTTCCTGCCCGTCATTTCCTGTCTGGACATCTACACTGGTCTCTATGAGAGGGGGCAGCCAATGGAAGTACTCCTCAAGTGCCGGCCTTATTGCGAGGTCTGTTATCTGACTCCTTGTATACTCCAGGGAATCCTCCTCTATGAAGGGATATCCCAGACATGTAAGGCATCTGCTGTAGTCCTCATCGGATATCACAACAGAGGAAGTATCGTTTATCTTCTCATAGGGGATATACTCAAGACATCTGTTTATGAATTCTGCAGAAGTCTGGTCTATGGATAAATATTCCTCTGATGTGAGGAGTACAGAGAAATAGGGGGACACTATGTTGGAATCGAAGGATATTTCCCCATAGTCATTACTGAACAGCGTGGCCTTGGACCAGTCCAGCTCTCCATTCTGATAGGAAAGATATTCGCTGTTGCAATATAGAAGATAGTTGTTCAAGGGACTCTCAGGTACACTTACAAGATATATCATATCCTTCAGGTATACAGGGGTATCCGCTGAGATCTGATTGGAACCCATCTTTATCCATGTATACAGTCTCTCTTCCTCTGTGGAATTATTGAGGTATTCTATCTTTGTCATCCATGTATTTCCTTAGGTCTATCTCGAATACCATTCTCACTGTGCCATTGTCGGTATCTATGGAGATATCGGATATCTCTATCTTTTCAGAAGATACCGAATCCTTTATGGAATTGCAGTCCTCCTCTATGGCATCCCTAGGGGCCTCAGGAGCAACAAAGTCATCCACCTTATATACCATGATATAGCGGATACCTGATATTCCATCATTGTCGAATATCTGCTCCACATCTATGGATTCCTTCGTTATCCCATCCTCGGAGCCATATCCGAGCATCGATACCAGTGTACTGTCTATGGAAGGTATCACAGTTTCTCTTATTTCCCTGTTCATGGAAGGAAATATATATCTTACCATCTCGTCCCAGTTGTTGTAATTTCCAGAAACAAATTGACTTTTCATTGAAACAATCCTATAATGTAATTAGTAGGTGAGGCCATATGTGGGACACCCCCTGGAAATCTTTGGGGACTAATTAATTATTCCAAGTTGAGAAAAATCCAATATGAAAATGATATTCAATGAAAAACAGGTAACACCTTCAGTACTGAAGCATATGGACCATATGGAAGACCTTCTCTATTATGGAGAGAAGGGAGCAGAGATGATGATGGATACCATCGAGGATGTATTCGACTGCCTCAGAAGCAATATACCAAGACACGGGTCCAGACTCACTTCCAAATGGGATGGATCTCCTGCTGTTGTATGTTCCAGCAGTTTCCACGGAGAGAAATTCGTGGCCCTCAAGCACTCATGGGATAGAGGAAGAAGATTCCACAGCAATAGAGAAATCGAAGAATACTACAGTGACCCGGATCAATCGTCCCTGGTAGACAAACTTGAGTCTCTCCTGAAATACGTGGAAGTGATGGGCATACCTGAAAATGAAATATGGATGGGGGATTTTCTTTTCTCAAAAGATGACCTTGAATCCAGGACCATAGAAGGTGAGAACTATATAACGTTCAGACCCAACACGGTTGTATATGCAATACCGGAATCCGACCCGATGGCCAATATGATTCTAAGGTCGGATATTGGAATAGTATGGCATACAAGATATACAGGAGATGATTATCAGAATCTGAAGAAATCCTTCGATGTGGATTCCAGTATACTGAATGATGTCCCCTCTGTCTTCAATATGGATGCAGGAATAACTCTGAGCAATGTAGTATTCAGCAGAGAGGAATCCATCATGGTCGGTCACAAGATAGATTCCCTAAGGAACGGAATAGATGTTCTTGTCAAGGATCCCAACTTCAATCTGATGATAGAGAACCCCAGACTCGTTGCAAGAATGCAGAAATACAAGAACGAGATAATAAGGAACAATGAAGTGGAAACTGGTGACTTCTTCTCTCCATACAATCTCAGGAAGACAATTATGGAGGAGATGGATGCCCATATCAGGACTCTCAGGACAAAGTCCGGAATAGAAAGGTCTATGGCCAGGAAAGAGGAACTTGAAAGATTCCTTGAGGATATATCCTCCACCATCGAGAACTTCTACAAGGTACAGGAACTCTGCATAGAGATAAAGAATCTGTTCGTGGAGAAACTGGAATCTTCAATGACCATAAGGTCATTCTATCAGAGCCTTACAAGAGGATACATCCCATGCGGTGGTGAAGGGTTCGTCATCTCCGATACGGATGGAAATGTTGCAAAACTCGTTACAAGAATAGGATTCAGTCTTGCCAACTGGCAGGAAGATATAGTAAAGGGATGGATGACTCCCAATAGAGTATCGTCCTCCACCACATCAGCATCAAAGGAAAACTTCTAATGAGAAGACCTACATTTGAAGAAATATCGGATTTCATGGAATACAGGGCCAACCATGTAGCCCTTGTACAGAAACTGGGAAGAGCTGCTCTTGATATGGATTTCTCCGACCATGACAGCGACAAGATAGAGGCTACAGGGAAGGACCTTGAACTTCTTGCATTGAGATATCTGGACAAGAAGGGGAAGATAAGGACATCCAAAGAGGATAGGAATACACTCAGAAAGGTATCCGCCCGTCACGCCAAGAACAGCAAGCATCATGCCGAGTACTGGGATCCCTCTATCAATATAAGGAATTTCAATGCAGAGGACGAGAATATCATACATGCTTCCAATATGCCCAGAAGATATCTGGCAGAAATGGCCTGCGACTGGGCTGCCTGTGCTCTCTATCATAATGAGCCTATATTCAAATGGTTCAACAAGTCGATAGGCACTACTCTTTTTCTTACAGACAGCCAGATAGAGTATCTGAAGAACTGCCTTGACAGTATATACAGATGCATCTCCAAGGAAGGAATATGCTTCCCTGGAAGGAAATACACAGCCAATCAGATTCCTCCAAGGAACACAGATGAAAGGAAAATGAAGGAAGGGGTGACCAAGGAAGAGGCCCAGAGTGTCCTTGAAGATGAAGTACTCAAGAACAGGAATCTATCCCTCAAGATATTCAAGTCGAATAAGAAGGGCAATGTCAATGTATTCTCAGGTATAGTGAGACCTACCGACGATAGAGGGAGAAAGGCACACAAGGAAGATATAGTAGGTATCGAGGATACTCCAGATTCGGATATCAAGGAAGATGGAAAATACCATCTTGCTTCAACAGAGAGCATAAGTCTGGACAGGTCAAGAAGCATAGGCGCCCCCTTCAACAGCAGTGAGGTATCCAATACCACCCCCATGGCACTTCTGAATTTCAAGAACCCTGACGAGGATTCCTACTTCGAGGTGGTACTCGGGTTCAAGAACAAGCCTGGTACAGGAAGTACTGCTCCTACAGAGGTTACAGAACCTCTTGCTGCTGAGGCCCTCTGTGCACAGATAAATACAGGCGACTGTTCCTACATGATGGAAAAGAAGGTTCCTGAACTGAAGGACAGCTCTGTAGAGGAATGGCTCAGAGTATCGGTGTCCACTGCAAGAAAAATCTCGGCTTCCGAATATATCTGCAGGAATGCAAGATATGTGGTATGCCGAATGGACAGGATATTTCATGAGAAGGATGGCATAATAGAGGAGACCTCTGAATTCCAGGGAAGGCCTTCCATCCACCTTCTCATAAACAGTCTCTTATCCAGAAGAAAAGATCTTTTCATCAGTAAATCCAAGGACTCATGGAACCCTTCGGACATATATCTTGTCAGGGAATCAGAGTATTCAAGAATATACGATGAATGGAACAATCTGATGAATGACAGCAGTATAGTCACCAAGGGTCAGTACAACAGCATACTTCAGGGGTATGCTCTTGGAAATGAAAATGAAGGAAGAGACCTTGTAGGAATATCCCTCAAGAAACTTGAACCTGGGTCAGAGGGTACCCTCATACCTGTCAACTATTCACAGAACTATTCGTCCACCATTGAAGATATATCCTCCTTCATAGAAGAACCTTCCTCCATAAAGATTCCAAATATGGAAGTTCTTCCTATGGATTCGAAGAAGACAATAGGAGCAGGTATATACTTCAACTGCAATACCCGTGACAACCATGATGGGTATGACTCCATCAAATACTCCTACAGGGTGTTCAATACAACGAGCACATCCCCCCAGATGGAATTGCAGGGTTCTCCTTCAAGTGCCAGACTGGGGAAGACCCCTTCTTCTCTCATGACAGATTTCAAATCGGAAAATGGTCTGGACATGGAATGGAATGATGAGGAGGATGGAAACTCCCTAGATCTGAGAATTTCCAAGAACTATCATAGATGGGCACTGGCTCAGGTAAGGAACCTTCTTTCCGATGACATGATGAGAAAGATCTCCTTCATCGAAAGAAATCTGAAGGTCGTGGATACCAAGGGTACTCCTCTTTCACAGGACACTTGGAGAAGATACGTAAATGAACTGGAAAAGATGAACTATCTTATCATATCTGCAGATGAGAAGAAGAAGGACTCTGAAAAGAGTATCAGGGCGATAGAGATAATAAGATGGCCGAAACTGATTGACATGCTCTTTGCATTTGCAGTATCAAGGTCCAAGGGAAAGGACAATTTCGAAAATGACCTATCGAGGATATACAACTGGTCAAAGAAGGAGGGCCTGGAGTTTGCCCCCTATCTATTGATACATTGAGGAACGGAGACAACAGTATGAATGAATTGAAATCCATATCAAGGAATACCCATATAAGGGAAGAGGAAGGTGCCAACTTTTCCGGAAATCTATCGGACATGGCACCTGAGAACGCCGTAAAGGTGACCTCTCTTTCAGATGATGTCATGGAAGAATTCGACAGAATGAAGGAATCCATACTTGACATCCCCATGAAGGACTACTACGAGGGAGTAATCGTCAATGACAGGATGGCTCCGGAATGCAGGAAACAGATACTGGAGACGATAAAGAAATGGAAGGAACAGATAAACTTCGATTTCAATATCTACAAGGTATGGGCAAAGGGGAGTCTTCTCACGAAGAGATACAACGACACTACCGACCTTGATATCAGCATCTACACCGACATGACAGAGGAACAGCTCGATGAGATATTCAGCATCATACCCAAGGGTAC
>AUXO015727459.1_pt1 | contig 30187 bp, 47 predicted proteins | sample 768731 | NCBI WGS metagenome assembly AUXO01 (sample SAMN02715735, study PRJNA202380) | gut metagenome | biome: sheep rumen | host: Ovis aries | place: New Zealand: Palmerston North
ATAAAATAGTTATATGAAGTTGTGCTTAAAGCTAGAACTCCTATGCATTTTGGATCAAGGTATATTGAAGTAGATGAACCTATTTTATATTTTGAAAATATAAATATATCACTTCTTTCTGAAAGAAATACGCCAATTATGGCGCGTGGCGGATGGGCGAACCTCCCACAAGTTGTGTGGGAGGATCGTTCTGAAGTCACTTTTTCTTTATCTGAAGGAGTACTTTCATCTGTTGGAATGGGTATCTTATTAAGTGCAGATGTTCTAGAAAAAAAAGGTCAAGATGAATTATTAGTACGACGTAGAGAGGGCCCAATGCAATTGGATCAAGATCATTGTATGATATTAAAGAATTGGCCTGTAGATACAATAAAGAAAAAAGCTTTTATTTATAAATATTCGCGTGATACTATATAGAAAAAAATGTATGGTAAACGCATTCATGGAAAAATTGATCCTTGGGATTCTGAACAAGAATTACCTTGTATTCAAGTGTATGATGATAAAACATTAAGTAAAGAATCTTTAGCAGATATTAATGCAGAATATATTATTGAATATTATTATGAATATCCTAAAAATAGAGATGCATTAATATACCGTATACAAAAAGAAAGATTTAATGGGTTATTCTCTTTAGAAGGTAAATTTTATTCTAAAGATGAAAATGAGGGTATAAATTATACAAATTTAATTTATATGCCAAAAGTAAGAGTAGTGAGTGACATCAACTTACGCTTGGGAGAAAAGGCTGATCCTACAATGTCGGTATTTAATATTATTGGGATGCCAGAAAATTTAGGATCCAATAAAGAAGGATTAATTTTATAGATGACACGTTTAGACTCAGATATAGATGCTGAGATTTAATAGCCGTTTCTCACGATATGAGAAGCGGCTGTTTTTTTATTTTAGAGAAAAAGGAGTGGTTTTATGAGTCAACACACTGTAAAAATATCAGTTGAGTTAGAAATGTTGAAAAATTCAGTTGATGATATACAGAAAGTATTAAATACTTTGAAACCAGATACAAAAGCATTTACCGCCTTACAAAATATTGTCAAAAATATGACAAAAGATTTAGGTGCAGTATAGACTAATATAGCAAAAGGTTTTAGTAGTAATGCGGATTTTAAGGCAACTGAAAAAATTATAGAACGAATAAGTACAGCTTTATCTAAAACTGGAGATATTACTAAAAGTATAACATTTTCTGATTTAAAATTAGATAAAGCAACAACAGATCAATATAGTAAATTAGTAGATGATTTGAAAAAAGCTCGTCATTAGTATGAGAATTTTCAAAAAACAATGGTAAAAGATACTCTTGCTCAGGGTAGTAATAAACAAATTTTATAGGCAATTAATCCTGATTTAGTTAATAAAAGTTTTGATGAAATTGTTAAAGGTATTTCTGATGGTGTTAAAGCCGCGGAATCTGAATTACAACAATTACAAGAGGCTTATGCTAAATTATAGGAACAAATGACCAAAACACAAAATATTCAGAGCAAAGTAGATAGTGGTTCAGGTGATACTTTATCTGGATTATTGGATCCAGCGGCTTTTAAGAAATTCTTCTCTACTAAACAAAATGGAGATGTAATATTTAAGAGCATTAAAGGCGGTGGTATTCAAGAACAATTTTTGCAATATATGCAATAGCAATTTAATATACCAGATAATAAAATTGAATAGCTAAGAAATAAAACAGCTAAACAAATTCAAAATATATTAGGCTCTATTAATTTTTGGGAAGAAGTAAATCAAGGGCAACAAGTACAAAAAATTGATTTGTCTAATATAATAGGTAATGTCCAAACTAATATTACTGATTTCACTCAATTAGGTCAAGCTTTTGGAGCAACTGGTGCGCAAGCTACTCAATTTAATTCTGATATAAATATTTTAGTTAGTGCTATTCAAAATTTAGAAAATGGCACATTAAATGCTAATGGTGCTATTAAACAAATTCCTGCTTCGATGAGCGCGGCAGCGAGCCAACTACAAGAATTTAAATCTCAATTAGAGCAAGCAAATGTTGCAATGTTGAAATATCAACAAATGCAAAATACATTTAATGCTATTAAATCTACTGTAATGAACTTTATGGGCTTTACTCAAGTTTTAAGTTTAGTAAAACGTGGAGTAAAAGATGCTGCTAAAAACATAAAATAGTTAGATACTGTTATGAACGGTATTTCTATTGTTACAAAAATGTCAACTTCTGATTTATGGGATCAAGTTGATGCTTACACTAAAATGGCGCAACAATATGGTGTTACAACCAAAGGTGCATATGAAGTTTCTAAAATTTATTACCAGCAAGGTTTATAGCAAAGAGATGTTATGGCTTTAACGGAATAGACGTTAAAGTTATCTAAAATTTCAGGATTGGATTACGCTACTACAACTGACTATATGACTACGGCTTTACGTGGTTTCAAAATGTAGATGACAGATGCATCAAGAGTAGTAGATGTATATAGTGCATTAGCGGCGAATACTGCTGTTTCACAACAATAGTTAGCTGAAGCTATGACTAGGACAGCATCTTCTATGGAATCTGTTGGTTCTACATTTGAAGAAGCTTCTGCTATGATTTCTACTATGGTTGCTGTTACTCGTTAGAGTGCAAGTAATATTGGTAGTGCTTTAAAGAGTATTGCTTCTCGTTATGGTGAAATGAAAAAAGCGCCAGAAGAATTAATGGATTCTGAAGGAGAAGCTTTAAGTTTTAATAAAGTTGATACCGCTTTACAATCTGTCGGTATCAATATGAAAACAACTGAAAACCAATTTAGAAGTTTTACTGACGTTATTATTGAATTAAGTGATAAATGGTAGACACTAGAATCTACGCAACAAAGATATATCGCAACTCAGTTTGCAGGAAACCGTCAACAATCTCGTTTCTTAGCGTTAGTATCTAATGGTGATTTACTTAAAAATAATTTACGAGTAGCGGAAGAAAGTGAAGGAACTGGAACCACTCAAGCATTAAAAGCATTAGATAGCTTAGAGTCAAAAATTAATCAAGTACAGAATGCATATCAACAATTTTATACAAGTATTGGTGTTGAATAGGTTTGGAAAGGATTCTTAGATGGCGCAAAAAATGTATTAAATACATTAAATTCTTTCCCGAAATTATTTAATAAGATTCCAGTGGTGGCAATAGCTGCCATTATGAACATTATTAATGCAGGAAAAACTATATTAATGGCTAGTTTACAGCAATTAGCTACGATTATTACACCTGCGGTTGAATCTGCTTTGCAACAAGCAAATCAAGTTGCTCAAAGTGGTGCTACTCAAATAGGGCAAACTATTAATACAGGTATATCAACAGGTATAAAGAAAAATCTTGGTGGTTCTGCGGGTATTGCTGGATTAATTGGTTCTATGATTAGTGGCGCTTCACTAATGATTGATCAACAAACGCGTGAAGGGCAGTATTTAAGTGGTGCATTAAATAGTCTTGGTGGAGTTGTGCAAGGCGGTGCAGGTATTGCGCAATTATTTATGCCAGGACAACGAGCTGCGGGAATAATGAATATTATTTCTGGTTCTATGTCTATTATTGCTAGTTTAAGTACTCTTTGGGAATCTGCTGAGTAGCGAATTGCACGAGTTGCTAATGAAGCAAAACAATTATCTGATCGTGCGGCACAATTAAAAGGGGAAGAACGTTCATTACAAAATTTAAAAACTCAATATGATGATTTAAGAGAAAAACAGTATGATAGTGAAGAAGCAGCACAGCAGTTTAGAGATATTCAAAATAGTATAGCAGATGAATTTCCTTCCTTAGTAGAGTCAATAGATGCTGTTGGCAATGCTACAATTAATGCTACTGCGTTAGAACAACAATTAGCTGCGGCGAGGCAGGCTAGCGCAGAGGCGACATTAGAAGCAGCAAAGAAAGAACTAGAAGCAAAAAAAGAACAAAATAAAGTTGATAAAGCTAAATTTGATGAAGGCGTACAGACATTTACTTAGGAACGTCAGACAACTGCCACTTCTCGTAAGTTATTTAGTGGACAAGCTTGGTATGATAATTTATTAACAGTACGTGGTAATAAAAGCACTTATTCTGGACTATCTGTTAATGAGTCTATTTTAAGAGAAATATTAGTTGATAGTCAAACTGCGTTAGATAGTGCATTGGCAGATATTGATGAGGCTAGCTTTGAAATTATTGAAAATTATATTACTGATTTTAAAGCAGGTTCAAGTTCATTACAAGAACTTTTTAGCAATGTTAAAACTGAACTTGAACGTACAGCTCAAACAGATCAAGCATCTGGACTTTATGCATTATTATAGGAAGTTGTGCCTGATACTAATGAAGTATATACATTTTTAGAAGACTATAATAATTTTTTAGCTTCTATTGATACTTTTACTCATAAAGAAAATATCACTGATGAAGATAGAAATAGTTTAAGATAGCAGTTTAATTTATTTAATAGTGCATATAAAACATATTTAGATAATGGTGGTAGTCCTGTACAGAGATATGCTGATATTATTAGTTATTATATTGATCTATTTAAAAATTTAGGATAGTCTTTTAATAATTAGCAAGTTGCGGAAAAAAATGTATTACAAACAGAATTAAAAGTAAAACAAACTCAATTACAAAGTGAAGTTGAGAAAAATATTGATAATATCTTAAATGCAAATTCTATTTATTCATTAATTAGCCAAAAAATATTTGCTGGTGAATATTAGAATGAATCAATTTTAGACGCGGAAATTGATGCTTTACAAGCAGAATGGCAAGGCTTGGATGAATCTATTCGTAATATACTTATCGAACGTAGTGGTAATTTACAAAATTATTCTAATATTGATGACTTTTTTTCTGATACTACAGTAGATACTGATACCGCTTTGTATGAATTTTTTAGGAATCGTATACAAACTTCTACAGAAAATATTATATAGCAATTTAATAATTATGCACGAGGACAAATTTAGACTACTTCACGACAAAAAGCTAAAGACACGATTGAATCGCTTATTGGCACTGATGTTAATACTGAAGCTGAGAGAATAGTAGGGCAAGCAGTAATTGGAGTAATTAAGCAAATTACTGATTATTCACCTGATGAGGCAATTGCTTAGGTAGGATAGCAAGGTAATTAGCTTATATCTATTATTTCGCAATTACCTACAGAAGTACAATAGGCTATTAATAAAAATGGACTATTAACAAAGCAAGGAATAGATGAAACTATTACTCAAATTCAAAGTGCAAAAGAGGAATTTTCTAGCCCTGAACAACAGTAGTTATTAAGTCGTGCAGAATAGGCATTAAAAACTATTCGTGAACATTTAATATCATATGTTGGATTATCAATTCAAGAATATGAAGATAATGCATTAAAGCAATTAACTGACGAATAGAAAACTATTAATAAACTTCAATCTGGGGGAACAGTTCCAGAGTTTAAGGAAATTATTGATAAGTTAAATTCTTGGGCAAAAGAACAAGGCAAAAATAGAATTTTTGATTTCCAAACTGATACTATTGTAGATTCTTCTGGAAAAATTATGATGGCCACTGAAAGCTTAAATGAGGCTTATCAAATTTGGAGAGATCATTTAAGACAAGGTGCTAATAATATTCAAGAAGAATTGTCTAATATGGAAGCTTTCATTCAGGAGTTAAGTAAGTATAATGATGATAGCCTTATTAGTCAGGGTGGGATTGATTTCATTACTACTAATACTACACTTTTAAGAGAACTTTTAGGAGATAAACAATTTAATGAATTATTAAATTGGGATTAGGCTAGTAATTCATATTCAATAATTGAAGGTAAGGTTGCAGAATTTAGATCAGCGGTATAGACTGCTTATACTAATCTTCAAGTACCATTTGAAAATATTCTTTCCATGTTAGATTTGGCTACTAATACTATGCAACAACAATCTAATTGGAAAAAAGGGAATTACACTGGATTAAAAAAATCTATTGGCACTTTAGCAAAAGCTACACCTAAGGAATTAGATGAGACTTAGGCTAAAGCAGTAGACCAATATAGAAATGGTTTAATAAATTTAATTAATGATTATTTAACTTATGGTACTGATTATGTTCGTGCTCAAAAATATGAGGGTATTAGACAGAATATTGTTTATGACTTACTTGATAATGGTATTGATAATTTCTTATAGAATTATCAAGATCAATTAGGCCAAACAATTGAAGAACAAAATGCTCTATTGCTTAAAGTAAGAGACTATAATGCACCATTACGTTAGAAAACTGCGGTTAAAGATATTGTTTCTTCACTTGAATTTTTTAATGATGTAGCATATATTACACAATCTAATGCAGAAACATTAGCTGATATTGCTCATATACCAATAAATTAGCTTATCAGTGAGTCTGCAACTAAAATTGGTGATAATGAATATTATCAATTATTAACAGATTCTTTGACTGAGATTGATGGACAATTTACAACAGCTGATAATTGGGTTTTACAAAAGGCTATTTCCATGCAAGAGCATGTAGCTCAATTAGAATCATTATTAAGTGATTCAGATTTAGATAAAAAAGAACAATAGCAATTAAAACAATTATTAACGAATCTAGGCATTTCTTTAAGCCAAGGCGTAGAATTATTTGAGGAAAATGTATCTGGTAAGGTCACAGTAAGTTCTGCTGGAAAAGCATAGATAAAAGCTGCGGCAGAAAATATTAATGAATAGGTATCTAAGGTTGTTACTCGTGTAATTCTTACTGATTCACAACAAACCGCTCAAGATGCAATAAATGCTTTACAAAATGTCGGAAAATTACAAACTTCTGGTACTAGTAATCTTGCAGAAATGCAAGGAATTATTGATACTATTAAAAAATATAATAAGTAGTTCACCGGCACATTAACTAATGGTGCGTTTGAATATAGCACAGCATTACATGGCTTTGTGATGAGTGCTAATACAGTACAATAGTATATAAATGCATTAACTGATGCTTTAACTAAAGCAACTGATGCAGCAAGTGAATAGCAAGTAATGGACCAATTACGCAGTTTTTATTTACAAACAGGTGATATAGAGGGCTTTGTTGATACTTTTAAGCAAATTGGTAGGAAAAAATATGGTGTTGGCGTCAACGGATGGATAAGTGCTAAATCTAATATTATTTCACGCTTACAAAAAGGTGATTTAACTGCTTTATAGGATTTACCTGGTGCATTAACTTATATGGATTAGATGGAATAGGTATTTATTAATAGAGCAGATGGAATTTCTAATTTAATAAAACTTTTAACAGAAAATGGAAAATTAACTACTCAAGATATTGAGCGTAATCGTAATGCATTTATAGGTACTGAATATTAGAAATCAGATGCTGGAATAATAAAAGATAGATTTAAAACTTTAGATGATTTTAAACAATTTGCAGAAACTTATGGTTAGAACGCTTTAAAAGCCTATCATACTGGTGCATTATAGTCTTAGCAAGAGCAAGAAGAAGCATTATTAAATATATTACAAGATAATGCTAAAGTGTCTTTAGATCAAATTGAAAAATTAGGTTCTATTTTAGGTGGCCCATTATTACAAGATGGTCAATTAACACAATTAGGACAAAAATTTCTAACAAAAGAAGGGCAACATTTTATTACTAATGGTCCAGCTATCAGAGAATATATTAAAGAAAATTAGAATGATAATGATTATTTAATACAAGAAATTCAAAAAGTTGAAGCAGATCTTAGAGAAAAATAGAATTCTAATATTAGAACAGTATTTGAATATCTAATTGAAGCTAATAATGAATCAAAAGTAAAACAAATAACTAATGTTGGTGATGAATTATTAGATGCTGCGGAAAAAATTGTTAAAGAAAATTTAAGTTTAACATCTTTAATTACTGTTGATCGTGAAAACCGTTCTATTCAATTTAAAGACAATTATATTGGTGATATAGCTATAGAATCAGCTATGAAAAAATATAAGTAGGCGTTTGGCAATGATTTTGATAATGTATTAAATGGCATTAACAATACAGCAGAACAGCGATTTACATTGATTAAGGAAATGTTAAATAATGCTACCGATATATCAAAAGAACAAATTTCTCGAGCTAAAGATTTAGAATTATCATCTCTATTATCAACTGCGGACGGACGTACTACATTAAATTTAGGAAAAGTACAATAGTATATTACAAAAGAAGCCAATGCTTTTCAATAGTATCGAGCACAGACATTAAATAACATGCTTTCTGGCTATAGTTCAGAAGAAATGTTAGGATAGTTTTTTACTAAAGAGTTTTTTAAGAAAGAAGACTTAGATTTAGCCTTAGGTAATTATAATCAATTACATGGTACACAAATTGCTTACGAAGATGATTGGCTAAAAATATAGAATGGAAAAGCAAAATGGACATACAAAGGTCTTCAAGAATGGATAAATGAACTTCAGGCGCAAGAATTTGATGTAAGTAAGCAAGTAATTGCTGAAAAAAATAATGAACTATATGAAGTTTTACAAAAGTTATTATAGAATCAAGCGCTAGATCAAGAAGATATGGATATTTTATAGAATCATGGCGTTACTGCTAGTACAGGAAAGGGTATGCAATATGGTTCTAGAACAAAACAAGTTGCTAAAGCTTATTTAAAAGAAATTTCATAGATCCCTTCTAAATTGCAAGAATTTGCTTCTACTATGTGGGACTTTGGATATGTTGATTAGTTTGTAGAGGCTGCAACTCAATTAAGTGGTTACGCGCAGTCTGATAAAGAAGGGCTTAAAAATGCGATTATTAATCGTGATCTTAATACTTTAACAACCAAATATAAAACTGGGCTTGGAGTATTTTATTCAACCGTTTTTTCATCTTTAAACAGTGATGTTGAATCAGTATTTTCATTAGTATTACAGCAAGCTACATTAGGTAATGGGCAACAAGGATATATTGATGTTAACAAAAATCCACAATTGAAGATGTTAATACAAAATTTAGGATTAGATAACATCTTACATGAAGATATAGATGCTTATGGTAATATTATTGGATATTTTGTTGATGGAATTGATACAATTAGAGATGCTGTTATTAGCGCAATTTTTAATAGTGGATTACAAGGAAAAACAAAATTATCTTTGCGTAGACAAGCTCGTAATTCTATTCAACAAGAATTATCTGCTTCTGACATTACTCCAATTTTAACATCTGCTTATGATAATATTTCAATAGAATTAGTTGACAATTTAATTGAATCTTTAGGCATTGTTGATGAAAATGAGATAAATGATTTTATTAATAAATATTTTATTGATGAAGGCGATCATTTACGGCAAACTCAAGAATTACGTCAAGCTTTATTGTCTAGATTTAAATATCTCTATGATCCTAAAGAATTAAATGAAGTTGAACAAACTTTAAATCAAATGGATAGAGAGAGTAGTGTAGAAATTTCATTTAGAGATGTTGCGTTAAATTATAAAAATTTATCAAATGAATTAGTAAAAAAATTAGCAACAAATTTAAATATTGATTTTAATGTATTACGTACTCAATTAGGATATGATTTTATTACTGATACTTATGATCCTAATAAAGTAAAAGCATATTTAGATGCTAATAAAGATAAATTTAATATTGATGCAGAAATACAGAAAACGTATGATGCAGAAGCGGAAGTTATTAAAGATAGTTTTTCTAATTTATTTTCTGGTATTGCTTCTGTTCTAGAATAGGGTACTTATCAAGAAATAGAAACTTCTACAGAAAATAGCCAGATGCTTGCATTTATGGCTTCACAATTACCAGATATGATGCAAGGAGTTGCGGACTAGAATGGAAATATTTATAAATATATTTTACATGCAACTCAATAGAATATTACAGCAGCAATTGATGTTCTTACCTTATTACGTGATAATGATGAAATACGAGCAAATGAAAGTAGTTGGCTTGGTAATGTAACAGATACAGAAATCAATAACTTAATTACTTCTTTGAAGTCATCACAAGCTGCAATTTCTCCTCAAACTTTACTAACTGATTTATTAAAAGATTATACGAATATTGCATATGATAAATTATATTTAGTAAGTCAAACTTTAGGACTAGATATAGAAAAAATTGCAACTGAATAGAGTCCTGGACAATATAAATTAAATCTAGATAATGTACAAGAAATTATTGATTCGATTAACAATTTATGGTCACAAGGATTTATATCAGATTAGACTAAAAATAATTTATTATCTCAAATTAAGTCAATACAATGGTAGGAGAGTCCTGAATCCGTAGTTTTAGCTATTATTAATAGCGGTGAAGCAATTAGTGCAGAATTAATAAATAGTTTAATTGCTAGACTGCCCGCATCAGCAGAAATTATACAAAAGTATTTTACATTAGGTAGCGATAATAATTATAGACTTATTGAAGGTAACACTATTCAAGCATTTGTGCAATAGTTACAAAATAATGTTAGCTTAAATTTTGAACAGTGGATACTAGACTTATTAGAACAACAAGCTACTGATATTTTAGAAACTATTAATTCATTAGGTAGCCAAGTTACTTCTGGTACAAATAGCGCTACTGAAATGAAAAAAGTATTAGATGATATTAATTAGTCTAGAAAGAATGCACCTAAATTAAATTATTCAGATATTTATTAGTATAGTGATATAACACATTCTTTTGTATTAACTCAAACTGGTATAGCTGAACAATTAAAACGTTTTAATGAAGATTTATTAAACAAGAAGGATATAACTGCACAAGATTTATAGTTACTCGAAAAATAGCGTGAATCTTTTATGCACACTCTTGGGGAACAAATAGATCTTAAAGCAGTTTTAGATGCAACAGGTGAGTTAGAAAAAACCCAAGCAACACAAGCTTTCTTTAAAGCAATTGATAATTATAATTTTGCTGCTGGACAAACTGGCTATCAAGAAATTACTAATGATTTAATTTCAAATGCTTTAAATGGTAGTTTTGATGCCATTTCTCAAATTTATTCTATTCTTGGTCGTACTATGACCTTTGATGAACAATCTTCATTATTAAATGCATCAGCCGATAAATTAATTAAAGCAACTGATGTATTTACTGCGGCGGTAGGCGAGAATATTGATTAGTATGCCGCACAACTTCTGGAACGTGCAGGCGGTGCTGCGGAACGGCAAGGTACTTCTGATGTATGGAAAGTTACTCAAGCTATTAGTCCAGATCAACTTGCTAATGCTTATATGCAAGCATATTATGAAGGCTTAGCTTAGCATTTATCTCAAGATAAATTGAACGAATTACTTAAGAAAAGTTGGGATGCTACTGGCGCGCAAGATACTAGTGTTGCCAAAGTATTAAGTAATGCAGCATCTATGACTTTAAGTGAATTTGGGAATTTCTTAGAAGAACAAGGTTACACATTAACTGATCAAATTATGCAACAAATGCAAGATGAAGGTATCTTCTCAATGATTGATGCTAATAATTTAAGATTAAATCTTCATCAATTTGCACAAAAGTTTAATGTTAATGAGTCTTCTAAAGAATTTATTGAAGCTTATAGTTCTTTACAGGATACTGTTATTGAAGAACAAACAAGATTAAGAGAATCTATTGAGGAAGAAATCAATTCTATTCTTGAAGCTAAGCCTGGTGATAAATTAAATCTTTCTACTTTAGCTAATATATTTAAAGATACTTCTATTTTTAAAGATTTTGGTATTCTTTTAGAAGACGGTATAGCTACAATAGTAGAAGAATCTGATTTATTAGGTGTTGCAAATGCAATTGCGCAAGCATGTTCTGACGCAGGAATGATTATTCCTGAGCAATTACAAGCAATTCAGGATGCGATACAAGAAGTACTTGAAGGTTTCATTGATGCTTTATCTAATGGTATTAGTGGTAATTTAAGTGGCTCTGGAAAACGTAGCGTAATCAGTCAAGCAAAACAATTTTTACAAGAAGATTTATCGGATAATGATTTTATTAGAACAGCTGATGGATTTAAATTGACTACTGACGCTGCGATTCGTATGTATTCTGCATTAAAACAAATTGATAGTGTGCAAGCATCTAAACTATTTGAAGGCTTATCTGAACGCACATTTGGTTCTACTGCTGGAATGCAGACTATGACTGGCCAAATGCAAAAAATTGCTGATTTACAGCGACAAATTACAGAAGCGACTAAGAATGCTGCGCAAGCACGTGCGAGTGGTGATGCTAAAGCCGCGGCGAATGCTGATAAGGTAATTGGGAAGTTACAGCAAGAATTAGAATTATATCAACAAATTGCTCAACAACGCGCAGGTGGAGATCCTTCTGCTTATGACTTTATGGGTCAAGGTTTGCCTGATTATCTTCAAGGGCCAGAAAATTATTGGAACGCTTGGGGTAACGCTTTTAATGCTATGAATAATGCCGCGGAAAATGGTGGCTATGCTATTCAAGATTTTTATAATATTGTTAATGAAATGAACAATATTGCTGGATTAACTGGTAAAGAGTTTACTATTTTTGGTGAAACTTTAGATGGTGGAATCGAAAATATGACTAAACTTATTGAAAAAGGTTTCCAGACTATTAAAAATGTAGATGGCAAAGGTGCAAAAGTTACTTTAGAAGGTATTGGCATTGATTTTGAGAGTGGTGCCGCAGGAATGTCTGGTAATATTGAAGACGGCATTCATGCAATGGCGCAATCTCAAATTGATATGTTAGATGGTCTTATTGCTTTCTTAGAGACTATTGTAGCCATGTAGAAATTAGGAAGTGTCGATACTGACTTTAGTGGTAGTATTGATATGGGCGAAATTTTTGCTAATGGCAAAGATTGGGCTAATGGTTTTACTAAAGAATTTGAAGATTTTAGAAGTTAGATTCTTAATATGGCAAAAGATAATAAGGATTTACAAAATGCAATCTAGAATACACAAATTACTTTAGATAATACTACTATGTCTTTACAATAGTTATTTACTAAAGGTGCGAAAGATTTTAAAGACATTGATGTTAAAACATTTACAAATGCTTGGAATTCTTTTTATAAATTAGTACAATCAGATGATTTTAATTTATAGAATCCTTTGGCACAAGAAAATCTAGATTTAATTGCTCAATCTGGTCTTAATTTACAATATAAGATGCCTGATGGTAATACATTAGTTGTTCAAGATGGCTAGTGGATTATGAGTAGTGAACCTGGAAAATATCAAGTTGATGGTAAATAGTTTACTGATCCTAATGCAGCATTAACTTATCGTAATAAGAAAACCGCGGAAGATACTATTAAGCAATTTACTGATAGTAGACGAGGCAAAGGAGATAATATAGTAGTTGATTCTCAAGGCCGTACTATGATGGAAATTGCAGGACAAGTATTTGCTATTCAGCCAGGAGAAGATAAAGGATTTGAAGTTAATGGCAAGCAATATGATACTTGGGCACAAGTAGAGCAAGCTATGGTAGATCAATATATTCAAAGTAATCCTTCAAGAACGACGAAAGAAGCACGTATTGCTTTAAAATTTGATGCTACCCCTGAAATTAGTTCTGTAAGTCAATTATCAGCAGATCAAATTCAAAAATTAAAAGCTAATCAGTTACAAACAAAAGAAGATATTTAGGCTGCTTATCAAAAAGATCCAATTACGTTTGAAGCAAATTATGAATTTAAATTAGCCTAGAATACAGATGCTGCTTTTAATAATGATTTACAAAGTAAAATTAATTAGTCTGATGTACAATTAAAAGCAGATATTACTGCTGATGGTCAATCAGTAGAAATTTCTGGTCCAGTGCATGTTGATTTAGTTGCAGATAATATTGATGTTGCTGGTGCAAGTATTATTAATAGTAATCTTGGCGGAGATACGGCAAATCCTGGTGCAATGTTAAATACTGTTGATACTACTGGAAAAAATAATACTGCTGCTGAATTAGTAGATACTGTCAATAAGAGCGGTGCTGATACTATAAGCGCAGTCGAACAAAGTGGTGAACAAACAGCTACTGCGTTACAATCTCTTGAATCTGCGGTTGATAATGTTGGATCTACGGTACAAAATATTAGTGAACAACAAGTTAAAGATGCGAGAGAAGATAATTTAACTAAACCGTCTGAAACTTCTGAAACCTCTGGCAAAGAAAGTAGCTCTTCTGCAAAAGATGATAAAGGCGCTGCGCAAGCACAAGCTATTGTACAGGCTGCAACAGATACACTAAATCAAGCGGTAGAATCTGTTAATGCTGCGGCAGGAAACGTTAGTGGCGCAGTTGAATCTTTTGCTGGGGCTATGAGTAGCATGAGTAGTGCAGCAAGTGAAGCTTCTAGTGGAGTAACACGGGCTGCTGGTGCAATTCGTAATACTTATAATAATTTACCAAGCGGTTCTAAACCTCCTGTACATGTATCAGTTTAGGTTGAAGTTAAAGCTACTAATGGCACTGTGACTAGTCAGTCTCCTTTAGGTCCAGTACAAGTTGCAGCAAAAGGTAACGTTGCATTAGCTCGTGGCCAAAAAACATTAATGGGTGAACTTGGTCCTGAATTAGTGGTATCGGATGGCCGTTATCGCCTTGTTGGCTAGAATGGTGCTGAAATGGTAGATTTAGCACCTGATGCTATTGTCTTTAATCATTTACAAACAAAACGATTATTAGCTAATGGACATGCTGGCCGTGGAAAACCAATAACTAATTAGCGTACTGCCGTTGCTTGGGCTAAAGGTACAGGTCCTGCTATGGCGAGCGCTGAAGCAGTCTTAGCTGCGTTAAAACAAATTCGCGCAATGTGGCAAGCTATGCTTGGCGCTTCAATGAAAGATCTTGGTGCTCTCGCTGGTAATGAAGGTGGTGGCGGAGGCGGCGGAGGTGGCGGTAAGAAACCTCCGCAACTAAAAGCTATTTTAGATGATATTGAACGTTGGTATAATTTAGTACGTCAAATTGCTAAAATTGAGCAAGATATTACTTATCAATAGACGTTACAATCAAAATTACAAAGCGATAGAATTGCTAATGGCTAGGCAGTATATAAAAGTTATAAACGTGAAATAGATTTATTAGATCAGTAGATTATACGTAATCAAGAGCTAGCTATGCTACAAAAGAGTTATTATGAAGCTAAACGACAAGAATTTACTGAATCTGATTATGGACGTTTTTATACTTATGATGAAAATGGTTTATTACAATTAAAAGATGGCATTGATAAAGGTATGGATGTTCTTTTCAAATTAAATGAAAAGAATGTGTATGGTGAAACTTCTGGCGCGGCAACTAATGCTAAAACGCAGATTGAATATTTACGTAGTATCGGATTTAACACTTAGAATTTAAAATATAATGGTGATGGTACTGTAATTGATGCATCATCTGACGATTATAAAGATAATCCTGATAAAATTTATGAAGATATGATGAATAATTTCTGGGATAATCTCGATGGTTGGAAAGAAGATTTAGATAGCATTTATGATGAATATCATGAACAGTTAAATACAGTACTTGAAAATGAAGATAAACGAAATTAGTTATTACAGACTATCGTTGACAATCAATTATCGGTAGAACAAGATGTATTAAAAGCTATTGAGGCTAGATAGCAAAAATTAATTGATGAATTACAGAATGAACGTGATGCACTTGAAAAGAGTACTCAAAACTATATTGACGGATTAAATGATCAATTAAAAGAAGAACGGCAAATGTATGAAAATGCTGAAAATGAAAAAGAATTGGTTAAATTACGTCGACAAGTAGTAATTTTACAAAGATCTGGCGGTTCAGCATCACAAATTCATGGTTTACAAGAACAAATTGCGGCGAAAGAGCAGGATCAATATTTTAGCCAACAATAGCAACAAATTGCAGCAATTCAAAAAGCTTCTGACCTACAAATTGAACGTATGGATTCTCAAATTGAAATTATGACAGAAGCTTTAGAGTATCAAAAGTAGCAAGGATTATTATGGGATGAAGTTTACCAAATTATGGCTAGTACTCCAGAACAAATTCGTCAATTTATTATGGAAAACACGCCTGACTTCCAAAGTGCTTCTGCATTAGATGTTGCTGAAAAAATACGTGATATTGATTTACGTATTAATGAATGGATAAGTTATCGAGATGATGAATCAGCACCAGATATGAACAGTGGCGGATATTATGATTGGAATTCTTATTCGCAATCTAGAGATCGTTATTATGGTGAAAGAGCAAGTGATGAATTAAAATCACAAGCTAAAGCTGAATTTGATAGAGTATTACAAGATACAGGTGATATTAATTTGGCTGGTGAAGCCGCTGACGCTATATTTAAAGCAGTTCTTGGAGAGATGCCTCGTATGCCTGATGAAACTTCTGAGGATACTAGTACACCTATTACTACTCCTACTACTGATTATAAGAAAAATAATTATAAAGATTATGATTATGGAAGTGATTATAATTATAATAGAAATAATAATAATAGTAATACAAATAAAAATACTTCCACTACTGCTTCTAAAAAGACTTCGTGGACATTTAGAGCAGCAGATGGCGAATCTGTGGAAGACCAACAAAATATTCTAAAATTAATGCATAGTTATTAGAATATTATCAATAGTCCAAATTTATATTCACAAGCTACTATTGATAGTGCAAAGAATGCTTATAATAATAATTATGATAAATTAAATCAAATTCATAAGAGGTTAGCAAATAAAAAGTATTATTCTTCAGGTGGACTTGTCGATTATACTGGTCTTGCGCAAGTTGATGGTACTCCTCAGCGGCCGGAAGCTTTTATTAATGCTGAACAAACACAAATGCTTCGTGATTATTTATTTGGTGGTTCTAATTCTTTATTATCGTTAGCACAACAAATAGTGCATCAAATGCATGGAGTAACATATAGTTCTAGCACTTTACATCAAGAAGAGAGTAATGGAATTAACATCCAAAATGTTGATGTTAATGTAAATGTAAAATAGATTGCTAATGACTATGATGTCCGCTCAATAGGCAATACGGTAATGGATGAAATGTTAAAAATTGCTCGTAAAAGTGGAACTCGTGGACTTAGTAGGAGGTAAAGGATAAAATGGCAAAACATTATATGAATTATGGGTCTATAAGTGGTAGAAATTCGCCATTAATTCCAGTAGATGTTACTAAGCATGGCCAGACTTTTCGTAATACACATAAATGGGTGACAGAAAAGGATTCAGAAGGGAATATTACGGGAGGGAAATATATTTCCCTCCCCTTCTTTGATAAGGCATACATTAGTTTTACCTATGGAGGAAAACGAATTTAGGATTTTGGATTAAATGCAGTTACAATGAGTGATCGTTTAGATCGAGAATCTCCACCACCTCATGAAGATTATATTACTTAGGCAAAAATGTTAAATGGGCAATATTATTGGGGTTCACATTATCAAGCACGTGAAATGAGTATTAGTCTTGCAACTGATGGTATGACTCAATACGAATTAGATAATTTTAAAATTTGGTTCCAACCAGGTGAAATTCGTGAATTAATTTTCGCAGAGCATCCTAATCGCGGTATACTTGCACGTGTAAGTAGTGCTCCACAAATATCTATGATTCCATTTCAAAGAATAGAATATATTGCAATTAATAATGAAGAACGAGAAATTAAAATAATTGAATATAAAGGTAATATTCAATTAGAATTAACTATGGATGAGCCATTTTGGTATGCAATTGATGATGTGCTTGGAAAAATGGTATATGATAGTTATGGGCATAGTTTATTTGTTGATCAATGGAAGGATGCAAATGGTGAGACTATCTCAGTTTTAGATAATGATGGTTATAAAATTATGGTAGAAGATCATATACCTATTGGAAGTATGGTTACATCATAGATTAATTTTGCTAATGGATTACGATTATAGGAATATAATGCACGTAAATATACATTGGATTCAGAACAAAATTCAGAAGCTTTAGACGGGAAAAATGCACCTATTGTTAATGATTTATTAGATATTAATTATCCATTGACAGGCGCAATTGCTGGACCCGTTTATCGACTCCCATATCAATAGGATTAGATTATTACATCAATTCCCGCTACGCAAGCACGGGACAATATTGAATTTTCTTCTATTACGGGAGCTGCTGAGGAACGACAATATGCATCAAATGAAACTCATTTATTATTAAAGTCTATAATGAGCTATATTCCGATTAAAAAAGGTTCAACTATTCAATATATTGGTAATAAACCTCATGGGTTAATTAGGGTAGCAACTTATCATAAAAAGAATGCGCAATATGAATTTGATACTATATATCCTTTAGATTTATCGCATCCTTTATATACTGCTGCTTAGAATCTTTTTATACGTATAACGATTAGTGTACCCATTAATGAATGGAATGTAGACACTGATGGTGAATTTAATTTTTTCACTATAGCAAAATTAAATTTAATTATTTTTTCTGATAGCGAAAATATTATATTAACTAATAATAATAATTTATCATATTTTTATTCAGGAACTGCGATTTCTTATCCGCATATTAAATTTAATGTGCCCATACATTTTGATAACAATGGTTATATTGATACTTTTAGTAATTTTTATAGTAAACATACTAATAATAAATAGTATAATATATTAAATTTATAGAGCGAAAATAAGCATGAACTTAAATTAACTACTCCTGCAATTTTTACAGCGTATAATCAAGTAATTAATATTCTTAAAAATCCACAATATAAAGATTTAGATATTGTGAGTATGATTGAATTATTGCGTAATAATGTTAGTCATCAGATTGTACGTAGTTGGATTATTAATTGCATTAATATTTATGCAAATAATTATAATATAAATAATAATACAGAAATATTAATAGTTGATGATGATTTTAAGCAGCAATTATTAAATTATATGCCATATTTATTTGTTTCTTTTTCTGAAGCAGGTATTGAAGAGCAAGAAGATCCACCATCTACAATACAAAAAACTGCAGAAGAACTAGAATAGCCTACTTTTGTACGTTTAAATTCTCGCATAAAAATTACTACAAATAATGAAATTTTAGTAAATTTAGGAGAAAGTTTTACTATTCAAGTTGAAAAAAATAATAAAGCATTATATTATCAATGGCAATATAGTAAAGATAAAACTAAATGGTTCCTAATTTTTGATGAAGAAAATAAATGGTCGATAAATGATGAAACAGGAACTTTAAGTTGTTTAAATGTTACAGAAGAAGATTATGGAGTGTATTTACGTTGTATTGTAAGTAATAGTACTTCTTATACAGGAACAGCAACAATTTTATAGATAAAACAATTAAATAGTAATATTACCATTACTGCTGCATCATCTAGTGTTACTTTTAATCAAGGTGGCTCAAGTACTTTACGTTGGAATATTGTTGGTAATTTTTTAGAAGAATATGATGCTTCTACACAATTATATTATTATCCTGAATTATATTATTACCCTAAAGGTACCGGTACGGAAACTTTATGGGGATCTACACAAACAAGTAGTAATAATGTTAATAACTATAATGGTCAAATTCAAAATGGTAAATTAACAGTTGCTACAAATAAAAAAAGTATTAGTTTTCAATTTACTGCATTGGAGTCAGTCGCAGGAAAAAATTTACGTAACACTACATTTAAGATACGCTTATATAAAATTGATGCAGTAAATAAAACTTCTAGTAATAGTTATATTGATTCTCCTTTAATTACTATGAACTTAAAACGGTTAGAGGCAATTAATCCTTTAGTGTCAGTGTCATCAACATTAGACTCTTATACTGCACCAGCTGTTACTTCATTTGATAAGCCAATACCGATTCGTGCAGGGTCGACAATTACTATATCTATTACTGGCATGAAAGATATGATTGCAAGTAAAAGTCGATTCTAGGTCTCAAGTGATGGTGGTAATAAATGGACTAAAATTACCACTTCTCTCGCGCAGCCTACTATTAAAGCAACAGAAGCAAAACTGCAATGGGTTTTTAGTAAAACATGGAATGATCTTAATCATCAAATTAGATTTGTTGCGGGAGGAAATAACGATGAAACTCTTACATTGCCTACCAATCAAACTATTATTATTCGATAGCTAGAACCCTCAGAAATGGATCAAGAAGTTGATGATTTTTTAAATACATTACCAGTCATTCAATATGGAAAAACTAGTTTTTAGCAATATGCAGGAGATTCAGGAATTAAATTATCTGTTTCTCACGAAACTAGAGTTCCACCATCTGCACAAGATTATAGTTTTACTTATAGTTGGTATTTTACTAATAAAATAATACAAACTACAAGCGAGCCAGATTGGTCTAACGCAACTAAAATTTATGAAGTTACTAATACTAATATAATTAATACCTTTACTTTTAATAATGCTTTAACTAAAAATAATCAAGGTTGGTATAAATGTGAGGTTAAAATTACTGTTACAACTCCTTCAAATGAAATATAGACTCGGATATATCCTGATAATTCACAAGCAATTTATTTAAATGTTGCAATAATACCAACAATTAGTAATCCACAAGGAAGTATTATTAATTGGACATATTATACTAAATTAAATATATTAGAAGATCAAAATGGTAATGAAATTACTATTGGTAATAATTGGACACGTAATTTGTCATATACTATTACTGGGGATTATTCTAAAATTACTTGGTATAGTATTAAAAATGCACAAACAACAGCTATTAATAATAATTCAAATACTTATAAATTAACAGCAACAAGCACAAGCAATTTAGTTAATATTTATAATAATATGAAATATTATTGTAAAGTAACAGATCTTTATGATACTACTAAAACATATAGTAGTGAAAATACTCCAATTACAATTTCTATTATTATAAAAACAAGTAAAATTGAAGATATTGATAAATCAATTTTAAACTTTAAAAGTCCTGACGCGTCCTGGACATGGCCTTGTTTACATTATTATCAATATTCGGGAACTGCTAATACCCCGAATGGGACGATATCTGTATCTGGCGCTGCTTATGAGAAGATAGAGGATTGTTATGTCCATTATATATTTACATATAATAATAATAGTTGGATAGGTAGTGGTACAGCGCCGACTTTATAGCCGGATGCTGATAATGATGATTATGTCGATAATATCGGTCCTTTGGCAACGTCTACCACTACTGAAAACGCTGTTAATACATGTTTAAAGAAGTACGAAAATAATATAAATGCTTGGCAAACAATTTTAGAATTTCCTATAACGGTAGTTAATACATACTCACAAATTAAGTTAAAATTAAAAATGTCATTTCCATCTACTATATAGTTTAAATTTAAAGTTCGTATTTGTCAAAATAATACTGTTTTAGGAATAGAGGAGACATGGGCAAATAATGACGAAAAATAGTTTATAATTGAACATTTTGCAAGTGATGCTATAATTACATTAGAAATATTGAGTTATTATTTAAAACAAAACGGCACTACGTCTTGGCCGGGCAATATAGGCGGAGCTACTGGTTATAGTGATAACAGAGTTAATTCTAGTAGAATGTATACGCCATCTAATTTTCCTGTAATAAATAATTTTAAATTAACTTTAGTTTCGCTTCAAGGCATTTCAGGAACACCTAATGGCTCTGCATCTTTAATGTCAACGCCTAAATTAATGGGAAATATTGTACCAAGAGGATTACGCGCGCAAGCTGTTAGTCCTACAATAAATCAGTTATGTCCAATAAGTATTGATTGTGCAACTGGGCAATATGAAATGAAGATTAATTATAATACTATTAATTGGCCGCATGGCATATTATAGAATTTAAATGACCCAAAAGAAATTTGTTATTTATCTTCTTTACGATACAATGAATTACATACGACTAATGAATCAATAGGCGATATGATTTTACTAAATGAATTAGTATTTTCAGAACAAAATCATTTTTAGCCAATAACTAATAAAATTAAACCTTGGTCAGAATAGGATCGGACTTTATGTCATAAAGTTACATATGATGGTGATATACCATTACAAAATTTTATTATAATATATAAAAATTTATATTTATAATAAGGAGGAAAAGGAGATATGATTCAACGACGAACCCGTGATTATGAAGTTTCGTTATGGAGTCTTCAGGATAGCTTTATTGCTATCCTGAAGCAATATGGATTATAGTTTAAAGGACAAATTGAAAATGGTAAATTAACCGATCGTGATGATGGGACACAAACTTTTTCTTTTACCATTCCCATGTATTATTATAAAGAGGGAGAAAAAATTCCTAATCCAAGTTGGTATAATGTGGAATCTGGTGCATTATTAACTAATATGAGAAAAATAAAAGTTATCTTTAATAAAGATAATTAGAATAAAAAAATTTATTAGTTTTTAATTGTAAAAGTAAAAGAAAAACATGATGTAGACAATAGCTTATATTGTGAAGTTGAATGCGAAGGTTTAGCCTTTCATGAATTAGGTAAAATTGGATATAAAATTTCATTATCTGCTCAAGATTTTTATAATGATGATTATGATTGGGCAACGAACGGACAATGGACTGATGGATATGGTAATATTCAAACAATAGAACCATTAGCGACTTTAAATTATTGGAATGATAAAGTATTTAGCACTATTAGTAATTGGAAATACAAAATTGAAATGAATTGGGATAATTATTCTTTATCAAGAACAGAAACAGAAGGCGTATTAGAAGACTATACTACCGCAAATGATATTTTTATATAGATGCATAAACGTGCGGCAAATAAAGTTTATGAATAGGATTTTATTGATGCATGGAAGCTAAAAGACAATAAATTAGTTCCATCTCATATTACTTATGCTCGTGAAAAAGCTCGTGTTAGTATTGACATATCTGATAGTAATATTTATAATATTACTCAAACATTAGCATAGACTTTTGGAGTATTTTGTAAATATGTTTATGAACATGATGAAATTGGACATATCATTGGGCGGACTGTCGTTTATTATAATAATTTTTTAAACGAACAAAATGGATTAAGTGATATTACTTATCCATATCAAACAAATAGTATTAATCGTTCTTTAGACAGTACAGATTTAGTTACAAAATTATATGTAAAAAACATAGATAATGATACCGGTACTTTAACTATTATAGATGTTGGCGCAAATAAAAGTCAAGAAGATTATATATTAAATTTTGATTATTTATATAAAATTGGTGGTATTACTAAAGAACAATATGATGCAGTAGAAGATTATTTATTAAAAATACGTAGTATTAATTAGAAAATTACACCTGTTGCCGCAAAAGTAATTTTTCTACAATCTGAATTAGTAAAATTATAGGCAGAATTAACAACTTGTAAAAATTCAATTGCATTAGATATGGAACAAAAACTTAACAATGAAGCTCTTTTAAAAGCGATTACGAATGGTACAGAAGTATTATCTGTAGATAATGACCATCCACAAACTGCTGTATTATTAAAAGATACTGGTGCTAATACGGATAATACATATTATGTTAAAATTACTCAAAAAGGCGTATATCCTGAAACTATCAAATTATATAGAACTTATAATTATAAGTCTTCTACTTTAAAAGAAGAAATAAAAACTGGAATAATTCAATTTGATGAAGCAGGCGAAGTAATACGAGTTAGTAATATTTATTATGATGATGCTATTGAGTCAAAAACAATTTATATTACTTATGATTATCGTCCTAAATTATATTATGATCGTATCGTGAATATGTGGATAAATAAATTGGCAGAAGATGAAGCACGGCGTGAATCTTTATAGCAAGAACTTGCGCGTATTAAATATAGCCTTTATGGTACTTCAGCAAAAGAAGATTTACGTGGTATTAATGTAGCTAATCTTTTTGACGTTGCGGTAGAGAAACAATATCAAAAATTATTGCAAGAAAAAGCTGATACTATTAAAAATTTTAATGCATTGATGGGACCGGCTTTACGTGAAGGTTATTGGCAACCTGAAGATTATACTGATTATGGCGATCAATATAATGAAAGATTTACAATTAAATTAAGTGATTTAAAACCTGTTGATGGTTCTACTGAAAATACTTATTTCAAATGGGATGATGAATTATTTGAAGGAGAACAAGATATATATTATGAATATACAGCAGCACAATATAAACAAGCTTATCCTTGTATTGATTTAAGTAAGCATCCCGATATTTTAAAAATGATAGTAGAAAATAAATAGCCTATTAGTTTTGTATATAAGCCAATTACCTCTAATGAAGATAATCCATATCCAAGGAGAAAACCAACTACTAGCAATAATGATGTGGCGTAGATTGTGTTAATTCCAAATTTATACCAATGGGATAACAATACTGATGGAACTGTGCATTTAAATATTAGTAATTTACCTCAAGATTATCAAAATTTTTTAAATTCTAATAATAAATTAAGAGCTTATGATGGTACTTTAACTTATAGTATATCTCCAGAACGAAAATAGGAATTTAGTTATTATGTTTGGTATGCAAAAAATAATGATAATGGATCGTGGTTTAATGTTACTCAATCTATTGAACCACATTCAGCAAATAATACTACAGATAAATATGTTTTTACTAACATAGCAGCCTATAAAAACAATGTTCGTTTAGTTAATTCAACAGCTTTAACTCGTTCGACGATTCAATTAGTAAGTACAACTAATCAAAAATTATATAATTGGACGGTGCGATTGATTGCTGGTAATCAACTTGGCACGAATATTGAATATGATGAAAATAATAATGAATCAAATATAATTGATTCTACACATATTCGGGCATTATCTGATAGTTCGATAAATTATGCGTCAAGTTCTTTACATGAACAGACTGTAATTAAAAATAATATTAATCATAATTTACGTTTAAGTTATAAAGTTTCTAATAATTATATTTCTGATATGAGTACAAATCACTATATCTGGCAAATAAGCAATAATTAGAATTTTAATAATGCTGTAACAATTTTAGATTATTATGAAGGGCAAGAAGATACCCCACATATTAATTCTGTTTATCAAAATAATATAACAATTAATAAAGAAAGTAATAATAATATCTTTACGCATACTTTACAAATAAATAACACTAATGGTAATTTTTTTGACACATTATTTCAAGATAGTTCAACTAAATATATACGTTTGGTGGTTAAAAATCTTAATCATTATGTTAATAATGCTGCTGGAATATTAGGAGAACCATTCATATGTTATGGCCGAGATACTGCGCCTTGGATTATTCCTACTATAGATGAAGAGTCAATTACAGCAATAGAATATCCTGCGCAAAAACTTTTAAAATTTATTTTAACTTCAGAAGTAGCATTAGCATCATTAAATAATAATTTAGCTGCAGAATGGCAAATTAGTACAAATGGCACGAATAATTGGTAGGATTTAAGTACTTATTTAAATAATACAACTGGTGGTAATAATATAACATTAAGTAATACTACAAATAAAAAATCTAATTCTTCAACACAAAGTAAGTCTACATTAACATTAACTGTAGCTAATAATGTAAATATTAGTACTATACATACATTATTAAATGGCAAGTTTATCCGTGGTAGAGTTGGTACTAGCACAAATGGATACACTGATTGGTATAAATTCACTAATGCTATACAGTTTGTTACGCCAATGGAGATTATTGATGCAAATGAACTATTATCGCCTTCTATTGTATTGCTTAAAGCAGATGGACAAAATGGACAAGAATATAATGAAAAAACAATTACTATTAAAGTTAACCATGCATTAGAGTATACTTGGACGATTATTCCAGCGGGTTCATCTACGCCTATTAATTTAACTGTAAATAATGATAATATTAATGCTACTACTACAGATGCTAGATATTCTGCAACATTTTTATCTGATCGAACAACTTTAACAATCCGTATACCATTAATGGCAGATACAGCAAATAATTTACGAGATAATGGAACACAGATTAAATGTACTTGTAAAAATTTCACTGTAAATACTTTAATAATTCCAGAAACAGGATATTCTTCTTTAAAGGTGACTTATCCACTTGTAGTAACCGCGACGAGTTTAACACAATGGTGGGCTATCGCACGAGATACGGCAGTAAAAATTGGTACAATTAATTTTTCAATTTCTAAAGCTTTGATTGGAGAACAAAATATTACTAATATTATTAATAATAATCAAATTATGATTAATTGTGTTTCCGCTATCTTAGAATTAATTTCAGATACAAATAAAAATATAACATTAAATAATCAAAATATATTATTTGAAATAGATCATATTACTTATAAAGAAATAAATGGTAATATTTGTTTTTCTGCAAATCTACGTTTTAGTTTAATTAATCTTAATGAACTAATAATAGATAATAATAATATAGTTAATGTTAATAATACTAGTAATGATAGACTCTATCGTATTAAAATTAATTATTCTTTGATCTTTCAGCCAAATATTAATGATAATAATATGTTAATTACATCATAGGATCAAATAGCTTCAATTATTGTTCGGCAAAGCGGCCCTGAATATATAAATAATAATTATGTGGCTAGCACTGATAATATTGTTCCTACTTACGATTCTAACAAAATAATTCATTGGGATTATCAAAATGCGGATTCTACTTTAACTGAACCTGTAGAAATACACGCAGATGATGAACGAATTTTTTCTTTAAATTTAGCTTCAGTTAGTCCAGAACAAATTATTTGGAAATGTGGTGGTAGTACTACTACTATTGTTGGAAGTAGTGGCAGGCTTTCTGCGACTATTGTTCCTTTTGAGTCAATTAATGGTGAAATATTAACTTGCAATAATTTATATGCAGTTTATACTACTACAGACGCAAAAAATAATCAACCTTATGTTACTGAAATTGGTATTCAAAATAGTCCTATTAGGATAGTTCGTAACACAATTTATTGTGGCGCAGGGTTAGCAGCCCATCTTTATTTATATGCTGCAAACCCTTGGGGCCAAGTTGTTTCCCAATACTTTTATTTCCCACCAATAAACACGTAAGGAGGTGATTATATGCCTACAAGTATAGATGAATTAGATATTCATTCTGAACGAATTTTAACATTAGGTTCAGGGTGTAAAATAGAATTTGTAAAAAAAGATAATCGTATAATACCTATTTTAGTATTAACTGGTATTAATCGTGAAGGGGTTGAAGGAGAACGTGTTATTACAGAAAGCGCACATGGACGTGTTGGTATAATCACCTCTAGGGTGGATGATATCACACATCATAATATTGTTACTTTTAAATCAGAACCAATTACTATTCAGTATTATAATGAATAGTATCCTACAAGATAGACAGATTGGCTGCAACTTAATTATAATACTGATAAAATTGTGTATCCTCGTATTTTTATTAAGTCATTAAAGGTGCGTACTGATTCTGATTCTTTAGTTATGAAATATTAGGATTATAACGATGTAGCTAGTGATAGTAATAATAAGAATCAAGTGGTTAACTATATTACTTTAAAACCGTATGAGGATTATTCAGTTTTAACACGTAGTTTAGACGAACAATACGTAATTACTTTAAATCCAGAAATGGTGGCGACAAAAGGTGCTACGGGCTCTTATAGTGGAAATATAGAAGCTCGTCAAGCAATGATAAAATACTCTATTTCTAATGCTGATACTTCGATTTATTTAGATGCGGTAGAAATTGCGAAAGAAAATTCAGTGCCTAAAGTTTCATACGAAGTTAAACCAAATGTTTTAAATTCTAAATATTGTGAATGTTTATATAATCAAATGGGTAATATCGTAAGGATTAACGATGAAGATTTAAAATTTCACAATGTTCAAGGATATATTTCTGGGATTACTTTAGATCTAGATAATCTTGATGAAGATGTTATTGAAGTTAAAAATTATAAAACAAAATTTGAAGATTTATTTTCTACAATTACTGCACAAACAGAATAGATGAAAAAAAATAATCGTTTACTAGAAGTTGCTTCTTCTGCATTTACTGCTTCAGGAGAATTATCAGAAGATGTATTACAAACTTCTATTATGAAAGTTGATTTAGATTATGCTTTTAATAATGGGCATTTAACAATTGACGAACATAATGGTATTTGGGGCACAAGTGATACAGGTGTAGTTGCTTTTAGAGGTGGTGGTATTTTTACTTCTACTGAAAAAAATGCTGAAGGTAATTGGAAATGGAATACTGGTATTACCCCTGAAGGTATAAATGCAAATTTAATTACTAGCGGCCAGTTAGATACTAATTTAATTCGTATTTACTCTGGTGATAATTTACGTTTTCAAATGAACGGTGATGGCATTTTTGCGTATAAAAGTATTATTGTTGATAAAAAAAATAATGGCGAACATCCAAGTGGTGCAGATGTTTAGCCAAGTGAAAGTATAGATGGGAAACAATATGTCTTATTTAATGATGAAGGTTTATCATTAATAATGAAAAAAGGCGCAAAAATTTTAAATAAAGCTAAAACCGATTATATTACTGTACTAGATGATGAAGAAGTAAATAAAAATAGTAAATTATTAGGAGTACAAGAAATTAAACGTGTAGAAGTAAGTTGGGATGGTTTTATTTTAAGAAACTTACAAAATGAACGTGTATTTTGGGCTGATCCAGAAGATGGCAATTTAAATATTAAAGGCCGTATTGATGCTATCGGTGGTAGTATTGGTGCATGGAATATTGATAATCATAAATTATGGGCAGATTCTGCTGTACAGGATGGTGTTTATACTACATTTGTAGCTATTAATGCTGGCTCGGAAACTGCACTTTATCATAGAGATGGAAGTCCATATACTGATCCTATAAATGGCCAAAAATTACTTGTAGATACTGCACCTTATGCATTTTGGGCGGGCGCAGCTAAACCTGATGATGCACCATTTTATATTAGAAAAGATGGGATATTAAAGGCAGCTTCTGGACAAGTAGGCGGTTGGTCAATGGAAGGAGGATTATTTTACAATCCTGCTTCACTAGTATTAGCTCCTACAGTTGCAAAAAATTCTTAGGGAAGTATAACTGTTAAAGTACCTATATTAGATGATGACGATAAGATTACTGGATATACTACTAAAACTATTCCTTTTAATAATTTAGTTCTTTGGGTACCATCAGAAACTTGGCGTAATAAATATAATAATAGAACAGCTACTGTCTGGTAGAGTAATAGTGATGCAAGTTTAACTATTACACAAGATGGTGCTCTAACGGCTGATAAAATTAATGGATGTGGCCGTTTATGGTTTACAGGAGGAACGATTTATAGTGTTACTGGTTCAACTTATGTTACAATCCGATGGTATAATCCGGATGGGAGCACTAGTAAGCATTCTTTTAATACGGCCAGTGGAGTTAAAGCTCATATTACTTCCATAAAGTATAGTGGCAATGGGCAAATAACAGTAACTGCTTGTGCTTTATATCCTAGTGGCGGCACTATCTCGGGTTCACAAGTAACTGATAGTACAAAATTAAATTTTGATAGCGCAGTACGAGGAAGTAATTATAGTGGTTCAGTAGTATTTTATATTAATGGAACTGCAGCGTATACGCGTTATTTTAAGTGTGATAAAGATAGTGGCAGCATTTCTTAATAATTTCACTGGCCTTAACTAAAAAAATAAGGAGGAAACTTTAAGTTTCCTCCTCTTTTTTTATTAACCAATCAATGTCCATTATGTGCTTAGGTGTTAATTCAATATTTTCAAAATCATCTAACTCTAATAAAGTAACATTAAGTTCTATATCTGTATCATCTAATTTTGCCATATCATTATTATAATCTTCTATATTACCGGTAGCAATCATAACTGTGCCATTATCACTAGTCTTAACCTTGTTATCATTGTCTTTTACACAATACTATTCAAGAATTTTATAACGAGCTTTATCATAAATTGCTAATTCATTATCAATTTGTTGAATAATTTTTCCAATTTTATATGCTAATTTCCCTTTAAGTGGTTTCCCGCCTAACTATCGTAAAGCCTCTGTACTTTCAACTAATTGTTTTAATTTAACTTTAATCAATATCTTCACCCCAGCTTGATTTATTATTTTTTAAAATATGGCAAAAATATTTTCCAATACAAATTGCATCTGCTTCATC
>AUXO016736149.1_pt1 | contig 30180 bp, 29 predicted proteins | sample 768731 | NCBI WGS metagenome assembly AUXO01 (sample SAMN02715735, study PRJNA202380) | gut metagenome | biome: sheep rumen | host: Ovis aries | place: New Zealand: Palmerston North
ACAGAAGAGCTCGTTCGACAGAACGGCAATCAAGCAGCAGCCGTAATGGCTGATTACGCAGGCCAAGGAGGCAGCGGCGGAAGCAGTTTGCCAAAATTTTCGGATTTTGCAGTTTTAGAAAAACTTACCGAAGAAGAGAGAGAGGCGTGGGAAGCAGTAAACGTAGCCGAATTAGGAGAAGACTGCTTTAAGATAAACAAAAAAGTCTTAGAGAAGTTATCCTATATCGACTCGGATGGGAAGGGGACTTGGGAAATTGGGCATGTAGCTGGCATCGATGAGATTGATGAGACTGGCAACATTCTTGCCATTCGGCTTGACGAACTATACTTAGCCAAGAATAGTTCCAAGTGGTTGGACGTAAATGTCCCTGATTCAGCGTCCGATGACTACTTCTACCGTATCCAGCTTGTAAGCCCAAAATAAAGCCTAAGCTGGGGACTAAACACTAATCAGCCATGTTGCAGCTAACTTTGACACGAATAGCAACCAACAGCCGCTACACGATAGGCAGGCTCCAAGTCAATGGCCAGTACCTGATGGACATCTTGGAGCCAGCCGACCGTGGCCTTACGTCCGATATGCCTCTGAACAAGCTCAAGAGGCATATCGGACACTTTTAACCCTTGGCCTGTATAACTGCCTAATATCCAATCTGTTGCAAGATTTTTCAAATTTCTTGTTGCAGATTGGATTTTTTTTGTTTATTAGTGCTACATGCAAATTAAAACTTAATACGCTTGTAGCTTAAGCTATTAGTTTTCAGTTCCTTATAACTTTTTTTAAAAAGTTTGTTACAGATTGGAAATTTTTTATTATATTTGCAACGTAAACTTATCTATTATGACTATATTTTTTATGGCTTTAATTATTATTGCTACTGCAGCGGCCTTCTTGATTATGCTGCTTGAGAAATTAGGCATTAGAAATGCTATTATAGAGTTTGGACCAAAATTGCTTAGCCAGCTATTTAGCTGTGACTTTTGCTTGTCTTGGTGGACTTGCCTTATTATAGCAAGTATTAATACTATTGTACTACACAACTGGCATTATGCTTTACTCGCTTTACTTGCTACTCCTATAACGCGTAAATTAATAGTATGAAAGAACTTACCATAGCAGGGCATAAGGTTGTAATCTACGAAGACGTGGATGAGATGCCTATGGCAAATTACCATAGGTTCAATAAGTTTGTTATGTTTGAGTCTGGCTTGGCACCTGACGCGCAGGGCGTAGTACAGCATATTGTTAAAGTTAGTCAGCTTATAGCTACTGGCAATAATGACAAAGCACAAGAAGAGCTGTCAAATATGATGCAAGCTATTAACTACATAATGGGGGGCATTTCTCCGATGGGCATGGCATTTGCCTCTTTAGTATATAGCTTAGATGGCGAACGCATAACAGATTATTCTGATGAGTCACTGCAACGCATAAGCAATATATTAGCTGGTGAATCATTTAGCACTCTAAGGGACAAAGTGCTGCAACTTAAAAAAAAACTGACAACGACTTACAAGCGTACTTTGGCGCGTCCTTTGGTCAGTCGTCAAAAGAAAAAGCAACACAACGAATACTCCAGCGCGAAGTAGAGGACTTGCTACAATGCATAATACATAAAAAAGCGTTTAATGACAAGAAGTATAAAGAGCAGTTACTAAAGTATTATAAGCCACTACGTTTGACTGGCCTTAAGTCAATAGAAATAGACTATGAGAAGCAATATGAAAATATGAAGCTGATTATAGCACAAAAAACAAACCTTGACCCGCAGAAGCTAACTGTATTACAATTTTACACTTACGCTGAAACAGTCAAGAAGCAATTTGATGAAGAGCAAAAAGCAGTACGAAAAGCTAAAAAACGATAACTATGGCAGGTTTAGTTGGTGATGGTCCAGTTAGGGTTTCTGACCTTATTAATGATGATGGCGCAATACAAGGCATTATAAGGCAGCTCGTTCAGCTATCAGATAATGTAGATGCACTTGTTGCTAGCATACAGCAAGGAGCTAAATTATCATATGCTGAATTAAAAACACTGGCAAAAGATAGCGCAGAGTATAACGTAATACTGCAAGAAGAACTTAAAGATGCAAACTTGCTGTATAAGGCTCAAGAGCAGTTGCGTAGGAGTCAATCTGACTATGCACAAGTGATTGCAGAAATACGTGAGCAGGCAAAAGCAAATAATAAAGAGACGCAGTTGCAAGTGCAAATGTCAAATGCTGTAGCAGGCTCAATTAACAAGCTAAAGCTCGAAATTAAAGAATTGACTAATGCCTATAACGCGGCAGACGCTGCTGGCCGAAAAGCACTTGCACCACAAATCAGAGCTAAGTCAGCTGAACTTGCGTCATATAAAGCAGAATTAAAAGGCTCAATAAGTATTTGGACGCAGCTTAATAAAGCGGCTGATAAATATAATAATCTTGTAGCTAATTCTAAAGGCTGCTCTATGCTAGCTCGCTCAAAGGCTTCTTACTCTGAACTTAAGCGTCTACTTGACCAATTAGCTGATTCTACAGCGCGCCTTAATTTACTGCAAACTAATAAAGCTAATTTTGAGCAGCTTGCTAATACAAAAGAGCAAATAAGCTTAAAGGAGCAGCTTATTAGCCTGCAAGCTAAGATGAATGCTATGCTCACTGATGATGGCAAAGAGCTTGCAAGGCAGACGTCAGAATATAAGATGCAAAAAGAATTACTTGAGCAGCAGTTACGCTTGCAGCAACTTAATGCGCAAACTACCGTAGTAGACCCGGCTACTGGTCAGGTATATAAAGACGCGTCAGGCAATACACTTACTAATGCTCAAGTACAGGCGGACCAGCAGGCTCGTATTAAAATGACTCAGGACGAAGCTAAGGCACAAGCTGCAGCAACTGAGGAGATGATACGCCGCTCAGCTGAACTTGCTCAACAAGAGGAAGATACTACAAGGCGTATTAGAAAAGCTAAACTGCAGGCCATTGTAGACAATGATGAGCTGGGTAAGTCATTTATTAGGCTTGAAGCAGAGTACGAGCTTAATGTTATGGCAATGGAAGAGCTTGATACGTCTACTAATGAAGGTAAGCATCGTATAGAAGAGCTTACACTGGCTAATGAAAAACTCACGCAGTCACTAAATGACCAGCGCCGCGCAATGGGCAAGAGTAGCCAGTTGCTTAATAACCGCCAGCGCGCTTGGAACGGACTAACTAATGCCACTAACCAGATTGTACGTGAGCTTCCTACTCTCGGTTTACGCGCTGATATGTTTTTCTTGGCAATTTCAAATAACATTCCTATTTTTATAGACGAGATTAATCTTGCTGTTAAAGCCTATGTAAATGCAGGTAAGACAATTAAAGAGGCGCGTAAAGCTGCCTGGGCTGATTCACTTAAAACGCTTGTTAGCTGGCAGACGATTATTATTGTAATTTTATCGCTGCTTACGCAATTTAGCAAGATTAAAAATGCCGTACAGGATTTCTTTAGCGTAACTGATACTGGAGCCTGGAAGACAACAAGGGCTTATCAAAAACTTGCTGAAGCCGTTAAAGATACTACAAAGAAATACGGCGAGCAGATGGCACAAATAGCCATGCTTAAACGCGCTTGGGATAAAACTAGTCCGGAGGATAGAGAAAAATTCTTAGTCACATATCGTGATGAGCTCGATAAGACTGGCTATGCGATTAGAGACGTAAATGAGGCAGAGCGCCTATTTAGTAATTATACTGGCGTAATGGTACAGGCCTTAGCTGCCAGGGCTAAAGCTGCCGCGGCATTATCGCTCGCGCAAAAAGAGTATTCAGATAGTGTAGCCGAAATGGTTAATGCCGAAGCGGCCGCTACAAAGCTACTCGGTAAACCTACAACAATGGGTGATTTACAAAAGTCATTTGGCGGCTATTATGGATTGACAGAAACAAGTCTTAATACACGCGGTTCTTATGCAGTTAGCAAAGAAATGCTGCTTAAGATTGCTACAGATTACGTAGAAAAGTATAGAGGTAGCTTATGGCTTAATGAAAACGGCTTGTATGTTACATCTACGCCTGCTGATATTGGCTCACGCAATGCACAGACGATACGCAATATGGTCACGGCCCTTAATACTGGTGGAGGCCCATTAGCTACAAGTAAGCAGGGCTTATTTGACGTGCCACTTGATGTCATGGCTCAGCTTGCCGTAACTAATCAACTTGGCGAAAACGCCGGCTATGGCGCAAGTAGACAACTACGTCGAGCTACTGAAAATATCGAAGATGCTAACGCTAAAGCAGAGCAGTTTGTAGATATTATGGTAGATAACATAGAGGCGGGTAAAGGCCTTGAGGAATCTATTGGCCTAGCAGAAGCAGCTTTAACTGAACTTGCAAAAAAGGTACGTGACTTAGACCTCAAATCACTTAAGGCTCTTAATGACCAATTGCTTAATAGTATGGGCAATTATGCATATGAAAGAGGCGGCGTAGATATTACTATTGGCGATGAAACTACAACAGTAAAAAGCAGCTTTGATAAGGGACGCGTTAAAGCAAAACTCGATTTAGGCGAAGTAGTACAAGGATATGATAACCTAATCGAAGATGCGAAAGACCTTAAAGCCAAAAAAGGCATGACACCGTTTATGTCGTCGCTTATTGATACATATATAGGTCGCCTCGAGGACGCTAAAGACGCAGCAACAGCGGCTTATTCAAATACGATTGACGAGATTAACAAAGATGAAGCTGTTTCTGGTCTTCAAGCTGTTAAAGATAATATAGATAATAGACTTGAGGCCTTAAATGAAGGTAGTGAACTTGAACTTGCTTTACGTAAAGAGTCCATAAAAAAAGCAATGCAGCTTGAATTAGCTGAAAATGCTAAGCAAGAGCCGGTCTTACGTAGAAGTAGCGCGGCTATACGCGCAAAGTATTATAAAGAGTTAGAGCGCTATGACCGTGAGTATGCTATTAAGCGTAATAACTGGCTTAAGCAGCAACTTGAAAATGAGCAAGAAGCTAATATAAGTAATACATATGAAGCTGCAAAGCGCTCTGTTGAAATCGAACGCATTGCAATGGAAAATGAGTTGCTGGAAAATGCAGAGCTAATTAAAGAAGGCTTGCTTCGCGAGGAGGATATTACAAATAAGCATGTCCGCGCTATGACTAAAATCTGGTCCGAGTATAACCAGAATGTTGCGTCTAGCTATAAGACTATGTGGGATTATTTCACAGAGCTGAGTAATGATAATACCTATGAGCAAGAGACAGCCGAAATAGAGTCGCTTAATCTTGAAAAAGAAATCGAGCTCGAGCGTAATAGAGACTTAATTGAGCAATATCCAATTATTGCGAACCTTATTAATGATATTTACGAGAAGCGTAAAAAGCAGCTTGCTATTGAAAAACAGTTAGCACGCTTTGATATGACGCAAGAAATACTTGCGACTAATTTCGGAATAACTCGTCAAGGCGAACAAGCTACAGAGCGCTTTGGCTTACAGCAGCAGCGCGATAGACTCGTTTATGAGCGTGACCTTAATATGCAAGCTGGTACATGGTCGCCTCAGCAAATAGAACTTGCTGACGCGCAAATAGCTGCACTTGATAGAGACCTTAATAGACTTACAGCTACTGCACGTGTAGCTGAACATGGACTTATAGGTCTATTTGACTTGGCTACAGAGGAATACGATGCTATGGACACTTGGTCGAGCAACATGAGTAATAGCATTAATTCCGTGATAGATTCTTATGTATCACTTGCTGAGGCCGCTGCAGCTTCTGCACAAGCGCAAGTAGATGCAGCGCAAGCAGCTCTCGATGCAGAATTGCAAGCACGCGCGAATGGCTACGCTAATAATGTACAAGCGGCTAAGCAGGAACTTGCTCTTGAACGTAGAAAGCAAAGAGAAAAAGAGTCTATTTTGCGTCAAGCACAAAGAGCGCAGTTAGCTATAGATACCGCAACGCAAGTATCCGATTTAATCACAGCGTCAGCTGAAATACTTAAAGCTTTTTCTACTATGCCTTATGTAGCATATGCTATGATTGCCGGCCTGTTCGGAATGTTTACTTGGGCAAAAGTACAGGCTTATAAAGTTAGCAATCAAAGTACTTATGGAGGCGGCGGTTTTGAATTAGCAGTTGGCGGCTCGCATGCCTCTGGTAATGATATTAAAACGGGCATTACAACAAGGAGAGGCAGTCAAATGGTAATTGAAGGCGGCGAAGGCGTAGGCGTGTTTAGCAAGCGTGCCGTTAATAAATACGGTGATATAATACCTTCGCTTGTAGATGATATTAACTCAGGTACGTATAAGCAAATGACTTATGCTCATGAAATGACAGCTTTGCCGATTTATGGCATGCAGTCTGCTGATACGAGCCTGATTGAACGAAAGCTCGATGAACTAATCGCCCAGGGGGTCTCAAATAGAATTGTCTTACCAAACGGCGTAATACTTGAGAAGTCAGGAAATGTTACGCGTAAAATAAGAAACTAATATGGATTTTAATACTATACGACCAAATAAGGAATATAAGGCATTGCTTGGTAATTTACGACCAACAGCAATGTCTTATACTCCCGCTTATTATTATGACGTAACAAATGGCGATATACTGCCATCTAGCACAACTATAGGTTTGGGCTATATAACTTTTATGTCTTGCAGAGGTTGTAAGTATATGCTTGTGGCAAGATATTTTACGCAAGGTAGTGTAGCTATAATAAGAACTACAAGTAATACATATTCTACTATTAACTTATCTACTACTGGCGTACCTGCATTGGTTGCGTTACCTGATGATGTGGACGCTATAGGCTTCAATATAAAGCATACTGATATGGGCTATACGCCAAATCAGTATACATTGCAAACACCATTTAATAGACAGTTCTTAAGTACGTTTAATGTGTTTTTCATGTACCCTTGCAGCCCGCATTATAGCAAGTTAGAAAAGACACTCGCTAAGAATAAAGGTGAGCAATTTAAGCGCCTTAGCTTGAGTACTGATTTAGCATTTTATGGTAGAGACTACGATACGATAGCAGGCTGGGATAATAGGTCCATAGGCGCATTAGCAATGCTTGAAACTATGCATGATGGCGACCAAGGCCTTAACAATTTAGCCATTTGCGCAAAGTTCTATGCGGCAGAATGCACTATTGATAAAGCAATGCAAAGTGTTACGCCTTCTTTAATAGCTCTTGATTCATATACAGATTTTCTTGAGCGCTATGAGGCAGAGTGCAATATAACGCGTATAGGCATACCAACTGTTAATACGGCCTTTGACTTACCGCCAATTTTACAAATATACGTAATAGGCTCAAGTGTGGTAACAAATTATTGTGGCGATGAAGTATGGGAAACAACAGTAGATAACCCTATTGACGATGGCTATGAGTTTATACAAAAGTACTTGCAGTCTTCAGAAGAAGACACTAATGGCCAATGGTATTTAGTAAATCAGAGTAATTTGCCAACGGCCACTAGCAACTATATTCAAGACGCAGAATGGCTATTTATAGATAATGGCAACAACAGCATAAATGGTAGTTATTATTTTGATTCGCAGCTACAAATTTATGTATGCCCAGATAATGAGACTACTATAGACTATGACGCGCAAAATAACGTGGCTACCATTAGATATATGGTAGGTTCAACGTTGCTAACAGATACTTTTGCAGCTCCGCAATGGCCATTAGCTAATGGCTATGACGCAACAACAAGTGTTAATAACATAGCAGTACATTCCCGCTATAGATGGCTTGGACAGCAGTCTATATTTCCTGGCGAATACACTTATTGCGTGTTTGCTCGTGTGCTTGTAGCAAAGCATATATATGAAGGTATGAGTCATAATCCAGGTCAAGTGCGTATAACGCATGAATTAAATGCTACAAATCAATTTTGTGAATTACCGCCCTTTTATAAGTATGCAGTACATAAAGCAGCGCTAGCTGATAATTTTATAATTCAGTCAAGCAGGCAATACAGCGTAGAAGACTTGGGCTATGGAATGCATGACGTTGACGATAATGGCGTATCGCATTACTACAGGCGATTAACAGGTGCATATCCAGCTAATTCTGTATTTAGGTATAGAATGCCTTTAATGCAGTCAGAATGGGGCGATACGTCATACTGGCTAACTATTATGCAAAATCATATCGTCAATAGCTCTACATATAGCTATAAGCATACAATTAAGCATGGCTATACAATAGACAATACTCTTAATGCCTTAATGCGTTATAATGGCATACCTATTACGATAAACTTACAGCAAAATAGTAAACTGCTATCTGGTCAAGTAACAGGCTTACAAGGCTTGCCAATAGATAACCTTGTAATTGTACCGGCTACTAATATACTGCGCGGCAAGTATTCTCAGGCAGCGCAAGTTGGTACTACAACGCTAAAGGTGTTACTTACTGACATTTGCGAGCGCCTAAATGCTGGTTGGCATATAGACTATAAAGGCTTACATATTGAGGGTGTAGAGTATTATTACGGCAATGAGAGCTACAATATACCAGACTTAAGCCAAGTAGACTATGACTTTGAGAGATTTACAGACGAGTTTAATAAAACGCAGTTTGTATATGGACAGCGCACAGCTAAAGGCGATGTATCAGACGTGTGGTCAGACTTACAGCTAAAAGGCGATGCTTTTTCAAGGTACTTCAAAGAAACGCAAGTATTAAGTCAAGCGCCTTATAGTAATAGCAAAAGCATAGACTCAGCATATATTTATGACTTAATTGGTTGCCTTGTAAAGCCAAATGACTTTAGTGAAGACAGCCTAATAGTTTTGGCATGTAGCTGGGTCCCGCCAGTTAATGACCCGAATAGGCCAAAGCCAGGATATTATTATTGCAAGCGCGAGAATGTACAGATAGCCGACTACAGATATTGGCAGTACAGCTCTTCTGCAACTTATACAGTGCCAATTAGTAATGCAGCGCTATCATGGGCACGACTCAAAGCGCGCTTTAAATACAATAGGCCATACGGTAACTTAACATTTGGCTTAGCTGTAGCCAATATGCCTAATATAGGCTATCTAATGCCAATGTTTACAACTGATATTCGCATGCCTATATCAAGTATGGTACATTTTATGCAGGAGACTGTATATACTTGCAAAACGCCACTTGGCTATGGTATAATTACGCAAATAAAGACTGACATGATAACGCGTGTAGCGACTATGACAATTGAATTGTATAACTATAATTTAACAGCATAATGGTAGTACCTATTAACAACAACTTCTCGCCTTTGCCGTTTTATGAAATAAGCGGTAATGTACTAAGCAATGATTATTGGCTTGCAAATAGGCCATATTCTTACGGCGATGTATTCGATTTGATTACGTATGGCAATAGAATACTGCCATTTCAATTTTGCACCAGCTTTGTTGTAGATACGATTCAAAGTATGATATTGTATTCGCTTAGCTCGGCATTACAAGTTGATTTAACGAGTCAGTTACAGTTATTAAATAGCCAAGAGTATACGGCCATATCCTTTTTATATTGCGTGGGTGCGACTGTACCAGCAATGCGTTATGGCAGAAATTATTTGGTCATTAGATGCACTGATACTAATAATGTGCAGCATACAATCGTATCTGATATTTTTAATAATACAGGTAGTGTAAGGCCAAAGGACGTAATACATATAGAATATACTAATACGCACGACTTATTGTATAACGGCGGCGCAATACTTATACCGAGCCTTAAGTTTACTTTTGAGCTAAATCTTAAGACTACTATTGGTAAGCCTACTTATAGTTACGATGAGCAGGTAGCAGAGCGTTTAGGCTATAGATACATTGAGTCGCAAATAAGCAAAAAGTCATTTGGCTTTACAATCGTAGCGCCAGAGTATTTATGTGACGCAATGCGCATTATACCTATGTGCAATACACGTGTAATTATAGATGAGCTGCATCAATACAATAATATAAGTGCTCTATCTATGGACGTAGACTGGGAAGAGCAAGGCAATGTTGCTAAGGTTGGCGTTATTTTTGATACTGACACTGTCGTTAACAATTTAGCTGAGCACGCGTCAATATCAGCTGGCAAAACATTTACCACAATACCAGTTCCGCCCATTCCGGCCTATACTCCTCCTACAGTTGAGCTACTTAGTATTGGCAGCATAACAGATACGCAATTTCAAGCTGCCGGTTCAATAGTTAGTGACGGCGGCCGTCCAGTAACGCGTCAAGGCTTTTGCTATAGTACAAGTAATACAGCGCCTACGCTAAGTGATAGTGTAATAGATGCGGCACTTGGCACAAACTTTGAGTCAATTATAAGTGGCTTAACGCCTGGCACTGTTTATTATGTGCGGGCCTTTGCAATTAATGCATCAGGTACGTCATATAGCTCTATGTTATCTGCTACAACAGCTGTAGTAACAGGCTTGCCAACTGTGCTTACATTTAACGCGCAAAACATAACAGATACTACAGCAGACGCTGTAGGTAGCGTAACAGATGATGGTGGTGAGGATATAATAGAATGCGGCATTTGCTATGGTTTACAGACTAATCCTACTATAGCTGATACAACTGTACAATATACGAACCCTGGCATAGTTTCATTTATACTAAGTCTTAGAGGGCTTACACCAAATACAACTTACCATTTTAGAGCATATGCTATTAACATTAATGGTGTAGCTTATGGCGAAGATTTAACATTTACTACCACGTCAAATGCAGAGTTGCCAGAAGTTGAGACAACAGACGCAGTAAGTAACGGTACTACGTCAGTAAGGGCGAGTGGCCGCTTAGTTAGTGACGGTGGAGGCACGGTTAGCGCTTGCGGTATTTGCTATAAAGTAGCGCCAGGTACTCCCACAATAGCTGATTCTGTTGAGCTAACGCCATTTATATCACCTACTACTGGAGACTTTACATGCATAATTGGAGGCTTAACGGCAAATACAGAATATGTTGTGCGCGCTTTTGCTACAAATGAAGCAGGCACCAGCTATGGTGATATTATGAAAGTGCATACAGATAGCAATATACAAGTACCTTCAGTCACTACAGTAGCTGTACTTGACGTGCATGATACTACTGCACAAGGCGTTGGTCAAGTAAATAATAATGGCGGCGCAGCAATTACAGAAGTTGGCTTTTGCATAAGCTCCATAAATAGCGCGCCTACTATAAATGATACTAAATTTACAGGCGCTATAGCTAATACATTTAATGCCGCTATGTCTGGCTTAACACCAAGTACAACCTACTATGCTCGCGCTTATGCAATAAATTCTGTAGGTGTAGGATACGGTTCTACTGTAACTTTTACTACAAAAAAGCCTGCGATAGTTGCACCTACAGTTGTGATACGTAATACTATAAATATAACTGCAACGTCGGTAGAGGCTAGTGCTGAGATAACTGACTCTGGCGGAGCTACAGTTACGGAACGCGGCTTTTGTTATAGTACTACCAACCAAAATCCCACTTTGCAAGATAACTATATAGCTGAAGGCAGTACTGGCACGGGCTGGTATTCAAAGCTTATTAGCGGTTTAACGCCAGCTACAACATATTATATACGTGCCTATGCAATCAATTCTACTGGTGTGGCTTATAGTGATTTGGCTATGAACTTTACTACATATGCCACTACACCTACAGTTACTGTAGAGCAGGTAACTGATACAGGCGCAGGACGTACTATCCGCTTTGCAGGCGAAGTAGTTAATGACGGTGGCGCGGCAGTAACTGAGCGCGGCATATACTGGTATATACCAGGTTCGTCTAACTATCATTATGTATATGCTGCAGCAGGTGGAGTCGGCACATTTGAAGTTGCGGTACAGAGTGCTAATTTTACGACTGGACAAATGTATTTCTATAGGGGCTTTGCCAGAAATTCGGCTGGTGAAGCTGCCACTGGGCCTTATAGCTTTATAATGGGAACTACCTAATATGGCTATGCGCGCGTGTATTAAATAATAGAATATGCGCGCGTATTTATATATTTGAAATTTCAGAAATTTGATGCGTTTCGTCTCCGTGGTGGAGTTTTTATTTGAAAGTTGGGATAATATATTATTTTACTATGAAAATGTCCCAGAGAGCGCGTTTTGCAATTATTCTTATTGATTATAAATTACAGTTGTAAATACTTGAAAATGAATAGGATATAAAAAAATTTTCATAAAATTGAAAAAAATTCTTTTTCGTATCAGATTTTTTCTTATCTTCGCAGCATAAACATTGAGACCATGAGTAATAAAATAACACTGCGGGCCATAATTGAAACCTACCAGGTTGATGAAAACGCACTTGCGGAAAAGCTTTTTCCTAATACGAAATATCCAAAGCTGGCTATGGCTCGTATTATGGAATATAGTACGCAGCTAACGCTTGAACAAATAAGTATTATAGCAGACCTTGCTGGATTGCTACCAAAAGATTTAGCTATAGCTTTACTTGACTAACCTTTAATACATAATAATATGGAAATCACGCTTAACATTAACATTAATTTGCCATCTTACGTAGAGGCTCTAATACAAGCCTTTTTAGAGAAGCAAGTTGAAACGAACACCAAAAGTAATGCAGATAAACCAGAAGAGCAAGGTCTGCATGAAGTAACGCATCCAGCACTTAAGCAGCCTGTAAAGATTCCAGCAGAGCCAACACCTGCGCCTGAGCCAGTACAGCCTAAGCAGAAACCTGCTGAGCAAAAGCCTGTAGAAACTAAACCTGCTACTAAAAAACTTGGCCTTAAGAAGCCAGTAGAAACTAAGCCAGCACCGGCTAACGAACCTGGGCCTGAATCTGAGCAGGTTGCAAGTGCAGATGCGATTGACTTTGACGCCTTACGTAAAAAGCTGATGGAAAAAGTTGACGCTAACCGCGACGCCATTAAGGCAGAGCTTGATAGACTTGGCGTAAGCAAAATTTCGCAGCTTAAGCAAGAGCAATATCCAGAAATGTATAACTTCTTAGTATCACTTAAATAATGCCATGGCAATTGAACACTCAAATAGAGCTCATGCCTTGCTTGCGCCTTCTGCTGCGCATAGATGGCTTAACTGCACGCCGTCAGCAAGGCTCGAAGACGAATATGGAAAAAATAGCACTTCAAGCTACGCACAGGAAGGCACAATAGCGCATGAGCTCTGTGAGGTTCGCTTGCGCTTTGAACTTGGGTGGCTTAAAGGCGATGACTTTGATAATGCTCTTGAGCAAGTATTAAGTAAAGCTCAAGATGCTGGTGTATATGGCGAAGAAATGGAAGATGCGGTCGACCAATATGTGGAGACTTGCTTATCACTTTATACTGAGCTACGCCAAAGTCATGCTATATGTGATATAATGCTTGAAACGCCTGTTACGCTTACAGACTACGTGCCTGACTCGTTTGGTTCTGTCGACTGCCTTATAGCCGCAGATAATACAATTTATATTGTAGACTTCAAATACGGTAAGGGGGTTGTTGTTAGCGCGCAGCATAACCAGCAAATGATGCTATATGCGCTCGGCGCTATTCATAAACTCGACTCGCTATACGATATTGACCAAATAGCTATGCTAATTGTGCAGCCTCGCGCAAATAACTTTGATAGATATGACATATCTGCTAAAGAGCTTTTGCTTTGGGCTAATCAAGAACTTAAAGCAAAGGCTATGATGGCATTTGAAGGTCGTGGCGAGTTAAATGCTGGTGGCTGGTGCCAATTTTGTGGTGTGCGTAATCGCTGCAGAAAGTTATACGAGCAGCAACTTGAAATTGCTAAGTATGAATTTAGGCAGCCTGCAACATTAACAGATGAAGAGCTTGCAGACGTAGTATTACGTAGCGCTGAATTTATTCAGTGGATTAATTCTATACGCGAGTATGTTTATAAGCAACTTGAGAATGGTAATTCTATGCCTGGCCTTAAGCTTGTTCCAGGTAGACGTACACGCGCTTGGAAAGCAACTGAAGAAGAAGTTTATAATACGCTACACGATAAATTACACCTCGATGATGAGGATATATTTACGAAAAAGCTTAATAGCCTAACTACTATAGAAAAGCTTGTTGGTAAAAAAGCATTTGCAGAGGCTACCAAAGACGTGATTGGCTATAAAGAAGCTGCACCATCGATGGTACCAGAAAGTGATAAACGCGATGCTATTGTTAATAGCGCAGTACAAGACTTCGAAGGAGCGTAATATGGACAGAATTCTTTTATCGGGTGACCACGCACAGCATAACATTTGGGAAGTAGTCGACTATAAAGCAACTACAGTTGACGGCTTTATTAAAGAAATGCTTGAAGCACGGACAAATGCATGCGGTGAGGTATTTGTTGAGCGTATTAGGTCTAAAGGCCATTCGTTTTCAAGTATTTACACCTATAACACAATGCAGGCAGGTCCAGTGCCAAATCCTACAGACAGATACTATGACCTATTTGCCAATAAGCGCGTACGTTACGTTAAGGCTTTTGGCACTTATAATCGGCTCGATTATATAATCGGCATTTAATACACTAACCTAATTACAAACTTAAAACATTAAACCATGGGTTCAACAAAAGTAATTACTGGCAAGGTACGCTTTAGCTACGTTCATGTATTTGAGCCTACCGCCATGAGTGAAGGCCAAGAGCCTAAGTACTCAGTGTCAATCATTATTGACAAAAAAGACAAACAAACTATTGACGCCGTTAAGGCCGCAATCGAGCAGGCTAAGCTTGACTATAAAGCTAAGCTAGTCGACAAGTCAGGTAAGGTGCCCGCTAACTTGCGCACGCCTTTACGTGATGGCGATGTTGAACGTCCAGACAGCCCAGAATATGCTGGTAGCTTGTTTATGACGGCTTCAAGTTTTCGCAAGCCTGGTATTATTGACGTTAAGCGTATGCCTATTGACAACCCTGATGATTTCTATTCAGGCTGCTATGGCAAGGCTAGCGTCAATTTCTTTGGCTTTGCGCAAGCTGGTAACAAGGGCATTGCCTGCGGACTTAATAACCTGCTCAAGCTAGAAGATGGCGAGCGCCTTGATGGCGGTACTTCAGCTGCTGAAGACTTCGCTGATGATACGGAGGATGACGGCTTGATTTAAAGCCATCGTTCACTTGTAATTCTGTTGATTCATTTGCAATTTGGCCGAAGCTGCTGTGAAGCACCTATAAGCTAAGGCAGTAGGTTAACGAAACCAATCAAGTATCTTGATTATGCAAGGTTCGACCCTTGCCTGCCTGCTACACACAAAATAGTTTGTTTATGAATTTGTTTATTGATATTGAGACTTATTCAAGTGTAGACATAGGCGACTGCGGCGCTTATAAATACGCAGAATCGCCAGATTTTGAAATTCTTTTAATAGGCTATGCTATTGATGACGGGCCAGTTAATACTATTGACTTGGCATCTGGTGATGAATTGCCAGAAGACTTTTCTAATGCATTATTTGACCATAGTGTAACTAAAATAGCGCATAATGCATCATTTGAGCGTATATGCTTTAAGCGTGTTGGCTGGGACATACCTTACAATGAGTGGAAAGATACTGCTATTATGGCGGCCTATAATGGATTGCCATTTGCATTAGGACAAGTGTCAAAAGTGCTCGACTTAGAAGAGGGCAAGCTTGATACTGGCAAATTGCTTATCAAGTATTTTAGCTGCCCAGTAAAGCCAACAAAATCAAATGACTATCGCACGCGTAATATGCCTTGGGACAATCCTGAGAAGTGGGACTTATACGTTGAATATAATGTGTATGACGTTAAGGCTGAGCGCGAAATTTACAACCGCCTTAAAGACTCACCGGTGCCTGATAAAGAGTGGTGCTATTACTATCTTGACCAAGCAATTAATGATAGGGGCATTAAAATAGACATGCAACTTGTTAAGAGCTGTATTAATATATCTGATGAAAATACGGCAGATATAACTGGTCAGCTTATTGACATAACGGGCTTAGCAAATCCAAACTCTGTAAGTCAAATGAAAAAGTGGCTTGAGGAGCAAACTGGCATGAGCTTTGAGTCCTTATCAAAAAAGGCTATGCCTGAAGTAAAAGAAGCATTAGCCGGACAAAATACTGAAGTACTTGAAGTCTTAAATTTACGTAACCAGATAAGCCGTACGTCAGTAAAAAAATATCAGGCAATGCAAAATTGCGCAATGAGTGATAACCGCATACGCGGTATGTATCAATTTTATGGCGCTAATAGAACTGGCCGATGGTCTGGTAGGCTTGTGCAATTGCAAAACCTGTCTAAGAATCATATTAAAGAGCTTGATGACGTGCGCTCGATTGCTCGTAAAGGCGATATTGATACGCTTAATATGATTTATCCAGATATACAAGATTTGCTTTCGCAACTTGTACGTACGGCTATTATTGCAGAAGACGGCAATACACTCATTGCTGCTGACTATAGCGCAATTGAAGCGAGGGTCATATCGTGGCTTGCACAAGAGCCATGGCGACTTGAAGTATTCCATGGTGATGGTAAGATTTATGAAGCTACTGGTGCACGTATGTTTGGTGTACCTAAGGAAGAAATTAAGAAAGGCACGCCGCTTAGAGACAAAGCTAAAATTTCAGAGCTTGCTCTTGGCTATGGCGGTGGCCTTGGTGCTCTTACTAATATGGGCGGTGCTGATATGGGCTTGTCAGATTCTGAAATGCGCAGCTTGGTACAAAAATGGAGAATGGCAAATCCTGCAATCGTATCGGTCTGGCAAGAGCTCGAGGAAACAGCAATGCGCGCTATTATTGATAGAGCAAGTAATGACGCTCCATTATATACTACGCCAGTAAATATAGGCTTTAGTTATACTGACGGCAATTTAAGTATGCATTTGCCAAGTGGCAGGTCACTTATATACAGGGGCGCACAAATCAAAAAAGAGGGTCGACGCTTAACAATAGCATATAATGGCATTATTCAGGTGACTAAGCAATGGGGCGAAATTTTTACATTTGGCGGAAAGCTGACTGAGAATGCTGTACAGGCATTAGCGCGTGATATTCTGGCTGACCTCATGTTACGCCTTACAAAAGAGAATTATGCCGTTGTGGCTCATATACATGATGAAGTCATCGTTGAGGTGCCTTTATGTAGTTCGCAAGAGGCCCTTAATAATATATTATCCTTAATGACAGTAGCACCTGAATGGTGTAATGGCTTGCCATTAAAAGGAGACGGTTATATTACGTCCTATTATAAGAAGGATTGATTTTGCTATGAAAGAGCTTAAATTAAATATAGCTGTAGGCGTAAGCGCGCATTCTCAAGTTTGGCGAAATACTACAATGACTTGGCAAGAGCTATGCGCTAAATTACGCGAGCCTGTAGTTACGCCAGAAACTATGAAGCAATATGCCTCTTTACCAAAGGCTGATAAAGCTAAAGTAAAAGACGTTGGAGGCTTTGTAGGCGGAACTATTGTAGGTGGAAAACGTACGAAGCGCAGCATAATGAATAGGCAAATTATTACGCTTGACGCAGATAATGCCTATGCAGATTTATGGTGGGATTTCACTAATCTTTATGATTGCGCCGCGTGTATGCATTCAACGCATTCATCTACGCCAATGCAACCGCGCTATAGACTTATCATTCCAGTTAATAGAGAAATATCGGCTGAAGAGTATGAAGCTATTGCACGCAGAATCGCGTCAGAATTAGGAATGAATGTGTTTGACGGCTCTACGTACCAGGTTAACCGCCTAATGTTTTGGCCATCAGTACCGCGCGATGCTGAGTATAAGTATTTGGAGCAAGAAGGCCAGCCGCTTAATGCTGATAAGGTACTTGAGACTTATACAGATTGGCACGATATAACGGAATGGCCTACTATAGAAGGCGAGAGCTTGCATGAGCTTGTAGAAAAGCAGCAAGACCCCACGCTTAAAAATAACATTGTCGGCCTATTTTGTCGTACGTATACAATCCAGGAGGCAATTGAAGCCTTCTTGCCAGATATTTATTTGCCTACCGCATTAGAAGGCAGATATACATATGCAAAAGGCTCTACTGCCGCTGGCGCTATTGTATATGACAACATGTTTGTGTATTCGCACCATAATACGGACCCAGCAAGTGGCAAGCTATGTAATGCTTTTGATTTGGTGCGCATTCATAAATTCGGCTATCAAGATAAAAAGTCAGATGACGAAAAGCCATTAGAAAAGACAACAAGCTATAAGGCAATGGAGGAATTTGCTTCTAACTTGCCTGAGATAAAAAAGCAGTTAGCAGCAGAAAAATTAGCCTTAGCTAAAGAAGACTTTGCTGAATTGCATGACGCGCCACAAGCAAGTGATGAAGACTTAGACTGGGCAAAGGAGCTGTCAGTTAATACAAAAGGTGAATATGAAAGTACTTCAAGCAATGTTGTTTGTATATTACGCAACGACCCAAATTTAAAAGACCGCTTTTGCTTAAGTGCTTTTGATAATAGACGCTATGTAAAACAAAGCTTGCCTTGGCGCCATATAGACGAGCTCGATATTATGCGTGACGTTGATTATGCTGGCGTGCGTAATTATGTTGAGCACGTATACGGCATAGCAAGTCCTAATAAAGTTGACGACGCTCTTGCTCTTGAATTCGAGCGCAATAAATTTCACCCGGTAATAGAGTATTTAGAGAGTTTAGTATGGGATAAGCAGCCACGCGTAGAAAGGCTATTCTGCGATTATTTTGGTGCGTCTGACACAAACTATACTAAGGCAATAGCACGTAAGACATTATGCGCGGCTATAGCTCGTGTATATAGGCCTGGTACTAAATTCGACACAATGCCAATTATTGTAGGGCCTCAAGGCACATATAAAAGTACCTTTATCCATAAGCTAGCTAAATCTTGGTTCAGCGACACGTTTATGGGCGTACAAGGCAAAGAGGCGTTTGAGCAATTACAAGGTGCATGGATAATTGAAGTGGCTGAATTAAGTGCGTTTAAGCATGCTGAAATTGAAAGTATTAAGCACTTTTTATCTAAATGCGAAGACTCATTTAGGCCTGCATATGGTAGAGTCGTAGAAACCTTTAAGCGTCAATGTATTTTGATTGGCACCAATAACACTGATGACTTTTTACGCGACGCAACAGGCAATAGACGTTTCATGCCTATCGATGTACACCCTGAGCATATAACCAAATCAGTTATAGATGACTTAACTGACGAGGAAGTGGACCAGATATGGGCAGAGGCTTTGACTATATATAATACGAATGAGTCGTTGTATCTTAATGGAGGTACGTTACAAGAAGCTGTTGAAGTACAAACTGTACATACTGAGGTAGATGATAGACTTGGTGTTGTACTTGAGTATCTGAATAGGCTTTATCCTGCCAATTGGAATGAGCTTACATTAGCTGAACGCGAAATGTGGCTAAGCGGCAATGAAAAGCCAAAAGACGGCTTTCATAAGGCCTATACATGCGCTCTTGAAATATATTGCGAATGCCTCGGCGGTAGCATATCGTCTTTTAGCCGTAAAGACGCAAGAGTAATTAATGATATGCTAAGAGTGTCTGGCAAATGGACTCAAGTGGCTTCAACACGTATATTTCCTATTTACGGTACGCAACGTTTCTTTAGACGAACCGATGAATTGATTTAATTATGGCTAGTATAAGAGAAAAAGCTATAGAAGCAAGACTTAAGCAGCGCGTAGAAGATACGGGCGGCTTGTGCATAAAACTTGCTATGACATATAATGCAGGTATGCCTGACCGTCTTTGTCTATTTCCCAACGCTTTTGCTGCTTTTGTAGAATTAAAAGCGCCAGGCAAAAAGCCACGTCCTATTCAGCTATATATGCATGATAAACTTCGTACTCGCGGCTTTAAGGTCTATATTATAGATAACTACGACGATATTGAGCTAATTATTAAGGAGGCAGGCTATGCTAAATGAAAGTAATTTACATAACTATCAGCGTGCTTGCATTGAGCATATAATACGCAATAAAAACTGCGGCCTTTTTCTTGATATGGGCTTAGGTAAAACTGTGTCTACGTTAACGGCTTTTAATGACCTTAAATTTGATTATTGCGAAATACTTAATGCTCTTGTTATTGCACCAAAGCGCGTAACGGAAACTGTATGGCAAGAGGAATCCGAAAAATGGGCACACCTTAAGCATTTACGCTTTTCTAAGATAATCGGCTCTGAGTCACAGCGTATTGCAGCTCTGCATGCCAAAGCAGACATATATCTTGTATCTCGTGATAATATAGCGTGGCTTTGCGCATACTTTGGCGGGCATCTGCCATATGACATGCTAATAATAGATGAGCTTAGTAGCTTTAAGTCTTATAACTCAAAGCGCTTTAAGTCCTTACGCTTGGCGCGCCAGCATGTTAATATAAAGCGCGTTGTAGGCTTAACAGGTACGCCAGCGCCTAATAGCTTCATTGACCTATGGGCGCAAATATGGCTATTAGACATGGGAGAACGTCTCGGCAAGAATATAACAAGCTATCGCAATAGATGGTTTAAGCCAGGACGTACAAATGGACAAATAGTATTTAACTACGTATTGCTTACTGACGCTGAGCAAGAAATAAGGCATAGAATAAGTGACATTTGTATAAGCATGCAATCAGCCGATTATCTTACTATGCCAGTACGTACCGATAACTATATTTCGCTCAGGCTGCCAGATAAAATACAAAAGGCTTATGATGACTTTGAACGTAGCCAAGTATTGCAATTAGACGAGGAAGAAGTTGGAGCTTTGTCTGCTGCAGCCTTATCTAATAAGCTATTACAATTTGCTAACGGCTCTATATATGACGAAAACCATTTTGCGCATAGTATTCATGAAGTAAAGCTTGATGCGGCTAAAGAGATTATTGAAAATGCTAATGGCCAACCTGTGCTTATAGCATGGACATACCAATTTGACCGCGATAGACTTATGGACGCACTAAAAAGCTATTCGCCACGTGAACTTAAAACTGCTAAGGACATTAATGACTGGAATGCTGGTAACATTCAGGTTATGTTAGCGCATCCAGCAAGTGCTGGTCATGGCTTGAATTTACAAGCTGGCGGAAGTATAATTCTTTGGTATGGCTTGACTTGGAGTCTTGAGCTATATCAGCAGTTTAATGCGCGCTTATATCGTCAAGGTCAAGATAGGCATGTTATTATTAACCATCTGGTTATGCAAAAGACGCATGACGAAGACGTAGTAAAAGCCCTACGTAATAAAGATTTAAAGCAAAATGCCTTATTGCTTAGTATTAAGGCCAAAATTAAAAAATATAAAAACTTACAGTAATGGAAAACATTCTTGAAAGAGCAAATGACATCGTTAACAATCGCTCAGAGGAGCGTGACAGACAGTACGGACCATTTAGCGAATGCATGCGCAGAACAAGCGTGATTGCTTCACAAATGAGCTGTAAAGAAATTAGCACTATTGATGCCTTTAATGTGCTTGTAGCATTAAAGCTCGCACGTGAAGCATACTCGCATAAGGAAGATAACCTACTTGACGCTGTAGCTTATCTTGGCGGCCTTAATAACTTCATAAATGAATCTACAGTGCCTGGCCAATTAGAAATTCCTTTTGAGCCCGCAAAATCGTCAGCCCGTGCCGATATTAAATTTGCCAAGGTACGCGACGTAAAAACGCCTGAATATGGAAGCGCTGGAGCTGCAGGCCTTGACTTCTTTGTGCCAAATGACTTTGAGACTGTAGAATTAGCGCATGGAGAAGATGTGCTTATACCTTCTGGCATCAAAGCTAATATACCGCAAGGTATGTGCCTTCTTGCAGTAAATAAGTCTGGCGTTGCCTCATCGCCTATGGCTAAAGCAGTTGCTGGCATGAAACCAAAGCAAGGTCCACAAGGCTTATTAATAGGCGCTTGCCTTATTGACTGCGATTATCAGGGTGAAATTCATTTACATGTTTTCAATGCCTCTACAGTGCATACAACTATTAAGGCTGGTGACAAGCTTGCTCAGTTTATGTATCTACCTGCGCCACAAGCAAAATTTAACCTTGTTGATGAAGCAGACCTTTATGAAGAGCATTCAGACAGAGGCGCTGGCGGCTTTGGCTCTACTAATGACTAACCTCAAATACTAAACATATGAAAGAGTATCTCGATTTATTACAAGACATTACGCGAAATGGCGAATACAAAAAGCCAGCTCGCAAAGGCCTTCCTGGCACTAAAGAATTATTTGGTAAGCAGCTTACGCTTGACTTACAAAAAGGCTTTCCTCTTTTAACTACTAAAGCTATGAGCTTTAACATAGTTAAAAACGAACTGCTTTGGTTTCTTAATGGCGACACTAATATAAACACGCTACTTGAGAAAGATGTGCATATCTGGGACGCGATGGCCTACGAATATCAGTGTACTGTGGACCATGAAATAGCTGACTTATCGCTTACAGAATATGTTGCTGGCGTTAAGGACGGTAGCCTATCTGGCCAATGCGGTCCTGTATATGGCCATTGCTGGCGTAATTTTGACGGCTCTGTGGACCAGCTTGAAAATGTACTTAGCTCATTAACATATAAGCCAGATTCACGCAGGCATATAATTTCCGCCTGGAACCCTTGTGAAAATGTGCATGATAATGGCTTCCAACCTGGCTGCCCAGTTATGATGCAGTTTAGTTTTAGAACTGACCATGAGGCTAAAAAGAATGAGCGCTTTTTAGACCAAATGCTCGTGATACGCTCATCTGACGCATTTCTTGGCCTACCTTATGATATCGCAGACTACGCTTTACTACAGCATTTAATTGTAGCGCATCTTAATTGGGCCGCAGTTGGTGATACACAGGCTCGTTATACTGGACTAACAAAAGTAGGCAAGCTACATATCATGTTTGGTTCTGTCCATATTTATGAGAACTACTTTGAGCAAGTGTCTTTACAGCTTACAATGATGGACAAGCCGTTGCCAAAGCTTGTACTTAAGCCAGCAGAACGTCCAATGCTACGTAAAGATAAGCGCTTCAAGGATAATAAGGACTGCATGTGGAAACCAGAAGACATTAATCTTGTTGGCTATTCAGCAGGCCCGCGTATAAAGGCACAAATCAATGTAGGAGAACAAGACTAATGAAAGCGTTACCAACATTATATAAGCGTAGTGCTACTGGCGCCATATTGCAATGGACTATGTATATAAGTGACTTTACTTATTATGCAGAATATGGACAAGTCGGCGGCCTCCTACAGCGCTCTGCAGTTATTATAGCCGAGCCAAAAAATATAGGTAGAGCCAATGCCACTACTGCTGAGGAGCAAGCGCAATTCGAAGCGGAGTCTGCTTGGAAAAAGAAAATGGCTCAAGAGAATTATGTAATGAATATAGAGGATATAGACAATGTAGCATTTTTATCGCCTATGCTTGCATATGCCTATAATCATAAGTTTGATTCAGCTAAACATAAGTTTATTCAGCCGAAACTTGATGGAATACGCTGCAACATGCATTATGATACAAGTACGCGCCAAATTGTGGCAATAAGTCGCCATAATAAACCGTTCTTTAGCGTAGACCATATAAAAGCTGTATTACTGCCTATTTTATCCATTTATCCAGGATTGCATATAGACGGCGAGCTTTACAACCATGCTTTACATGACGACTTCAATAAAATAGTGTCTATCGTTAAGAAGCAGAAGCTTACAATAACTGACAAGGAAATTGCAAAGCGCTTCATACGATACAACATTTATGACCTGTGGGACGAGAATCAACCGAACATGCCATTTAATGAACGGTATACACTTGCCTATAACTTGTTTTACAACGAGCCTTATATTGACCTCGTCGATACGTCAGGCGTGGCAAGCGCGCGTGACATTGACGATAAATTTAAAGAATATACGGCACGTGGCTATGAAGGTGCTATTATTCGTTCTAATGAAGCGTACCAGCATAAGCGCTGCAACAATTTGCTTAAATACAAGGAGTTTCATGAAGCGGAATTTGAGGTACTTGGTATTTATCAAGGCCGCTCTGGTACTAAAGCTGAATTTGCTGAGATACAACTTAGTAACGGTAAAACATGTAAGGCTACATTAGCTTTTACTGACGAAGAGTGTGAGGCCATTATGGATAAGGCTTTTGACTATATAGGCTGTAAGGCATCTGTTCAGTTCTTTGGGTATACGCCTGATGGTAAACTTAGATTTCCTGTACTTAAAGCCTTTAGAGACTATGAATGACGAGAACTATAAAAGCCCACCGCCAAAAGGCTGTATAATAATTATGGCTATTATTACTGGCTTTTTATTTTTTGCAATAATTAAACTATTTACATAAACCATGGAAGAGAAAAGAATAACATTAGACAACATTTTAAATGACCCGGAATATGAGGCCATTTGTGATAAGTGCCTTACTGACATACGCGCAAAATGCGAGGAGGCACTGAAGCCCTTTAAGCCGCTTGTACAAAAGAAAGGTCCGCTACTTAAGTTATACGAAAAAAAGTACTTTGATAACGTAACTGAATACACAAAGTGCGTTATTAACGTGTTTATGCGTAGGTCACTTATGGCAAAAGACTTACAGCTATGCATACGACAAACCTTTGTCGATGTAAGCGTCAATGTGTTAAATAACAAATTAATTCGCGAAAAAGATGGACCCGAAATTATTCCCGAAGTATAGAGTCATTTGTACTCCTGAAGGCATATTTCGCGTTGAGGAGCATATTGACGGCGCGCCATGGATTGGCGATAAAAACTGGAAGGTAGTCAAAGAATGCGGCACAGGCCAAGACGGCTTTATAGAAGCTACTAAATACCGTAATATAATGCTAACAAAGCGCTGACAATGTATTGTATTCCAATTTGTCGTCCCTATATGAGAGGCGAAAATCATGTAGTAGAATGCCTTGATAGGCCCTATGACTTTTGGTATATTGTAAAGACATTTGGGCCTACCAAGGATGACTTTATTAAAGCTATTAAGTATTGTAACGAATTACGCAAACAACTAATATATCATGAAGACCGTAAAAATACGTGAAAGTAAGGTTATAGAATACATGGCCAAACATGGCTATATTGATGTCTATGACATGAAAGATAAGCTGTTGTATAATGGCAAGATACTGCAAATTATACCAGACCTTGATAAAAATAAAATGAAGCTATACCGCAAGCAGCGTAGGCGCCGCGTTTTAGCATTTGCCGTTACTATTATTTGGTACTTGCCATTTATAATCACTCGGCTCATCATATTGCCGGCTATCAAGCTAATTGCCATACCATTTTATCTTATAGCCTTAGAACCAAGAAGTGCTGCAATAACATTGCGTACTTTATTTAAGCATGATAAAGTTAGAGAGCTATGAGCGATTCACGTAATATAAAACCTAATTCGCTCATTGGTGTAACTGAACGTGCGCAAGCAAAGTCATACGAAAAGTCAAATGACGATAAGGTTGACCTTGACAGCATGACGCCAGAAGAAATTATGCGTCTACATGCCGAAGAGGCTTTAGGCTTAGAAGGCACTGTAGACGTTTTAGATAATGCATGGCGCTATTCGCAATACACTCATACGCTTACAACCAAGTCTATTACAAAAGAAAATGGTCGTGAGGCGTCAGAAACGCGAAGTAGAAATGCAAAAGAGCTGCAGCACTATATAGCAGAACAAAAAGTATTTAACTTTACAGATATAGTAGAGGATAAATACTTACAGTATTTGCCAAATGTGCTGCTGGCTAGCTTATATAAGAATTATAACGCATACTACAGTAGAGCGATTAAGTATGTTGAGACTATTCTTATTAGCACGTTGCATAGTAAGCTGATGGCAGCATATCGCATGGGCTACGTACCTCGTATGGAAGGCTTGTTATTCACATACGCTAATAATGACAATACTAGCGTTTATCAATTATGGCTTGAGCCTGATATACCAGCAGCCTTGTCACCAGATGAATGCATGAAAGCCTTTGAGTCTAGGGCAGCCTATGGCACGTTAAAGCGCTGCGTTATTATGGCGTCAGTACTACAAAAAGAATTACGCCAAAAAGAGGTACGCTTAGCTAATGAGCTTGTTAGCCTGCAAGGCTGTACATATGGCCATCTTGCTAAAGAGCGCCCTGCCTGGTTTAAAATCATTTGTGAAGCAGTTAAAAATAACGAGCTATGAATAAAACATTTAATATAGCCTGGTATCAGGTTAACTCAGATTTGTGGTACCCGTTTGAGCAGCAAGGGCATGTAGTGCATAAATTAAATATGCAAAATCCGCTTGAGCATATACGCGATTTAGCCAAGCAGCTTGATATTGATATTTTTATTATTGACCGTGACTTTGAGTTTGACGGGGTTAAATACCCGCCATTCTATTTAATATCACAGGTGAGACTCTTCAATCGTGTGACGCCAATTATAGCATGCTCCTACTATCGCGATAAAGAATCGTTCACCGCTGCATATCGTAACGGCGCCACTACCTATTTTATTAGGCCAGCACAATTATATCAGCTGGAACCACTAATTGCATCTATAGCATATAGGCGCGTTGTATTTGGCGATTTTGCTATTAATGGTGTTCTTAAGGTGCCTTTTGGTAACTTCATTTTCGACATTGAGACCAAAATTATTAAGTATAAAGGCGATAAGCCTCTCAGTAAGCGCTACATTACTCTTGGCACCGAAGGCATTGAGCTACAAAACACGCCTGCTTATTTATTGCGCTATTTGCTTAATTGCCGTAATAATATAGCCTATCTGGACGATATTTGTACAGCCTTGCTACAAAGGTATGATAACTTTACTAAGAATGAGATTATCACCGCAGCGCGTACCCTTAATCACATTTTTAATCGCGACCCAAGTGCATCAGTGCGACTGATGATGAGGCCTTATGGCTTTGTGCTCTATATTGCAGCCGAGCACCTTTTGTCTCAAGAGTCCCATGAAGAGATGAAAAAAATGCGTACGGCAATGGAGCGCTATAGACGTAAAATTGAAAGCAAAGAAGTCAGAGAAATATTAGAGCGTGGTAAAGAACGCGCAGCTTTATTTGACCAAGGAAAAGATATTTAGCCATGATAATAGATAGTGAACTTAAGCAATTAAATTCAAGGGAATTAGCTATTTTATGCTTGCGTCGCCTTGACCGCATTGATTATAGAATCAATTGCCTTATTGACATAATGACTACGCAGTTTAAAGCTGAAGTTATGGAGCTTAATAACTTTCATGCCATAGAGCAAGCTGAGGCTTTAAAGACCGCATATGATATACGCGCAGAATTTAGGCAAGAGCAAGTTGAGGCATTTTTGGATAAATGGCTCCAGGCGCATAGAAATGAAATGGAAAATTCTTAAAATCTGGTGCGTTTCGTCTCCGTCACGGAGTTTTTTATATGAAGATTATAAATTATATTATTTTGTCGTGAAAGTGTCCCAGAACTGACGAAAACGGCCTTGCTTTATTAAAGCCAAACTGCATAAACAAAGAGTGCCAAGCAAAATGCCTGGCACTCAAAAATAACCTTAAAAACTACAAGCACTACCAATTTAGCGCTTTTTTAAATTTGCCTGTGACGTCAGCCTTCAAAATTACCTTTCTAAAGCCGTCAGGCTTAAACTTTGAATGCTTTTTGCAAAACAGCCTCCACGCATTATCTATACGCTTAAGTTGCACTAAAGCTGCAGTCACGCCATCTTCTGCCTTCGGCATGCGATTGACGCAAGCATCAAGGAGCTTCTTGCATAGCTCTTTGTCTGAGCTATATTCCTCATAAATTTTGTCAAGTTCGTCATCTAAAAACATAGCTGTATAAATTTAACTGATTTTTTATCAGGCCTTGCATTTTCGGTACAAAGTAGGTGGCTGCAATCGATATGCTTAAAATAGCAATCTTGACAGCCAGCTCTATGCGGTATCTCTACGGCCATTAGCGTAATGCCTACATAGCTAAATGGTTTGTTTACTTCATGATATTCTTGGCTCATTGCTTTTGCTCTATTAAGGTTACTAAACTATCGTCTATCGCAAAACGAGCGCCAAAGCACCAGAAGGTATTACCCTTGGTCGTTTCTACAAGCTCCATACGGCTTGTATCATAGTTTCCGTGTTTGGCTTCAGCTATCGATACAAGCTCATTTGCTACATAGATACCAATAAATCTTGCCTTTTTGGGGCTGTAGCGTTTGCGCTGGTCATCTTCGGGTCTAACTCTATAGAATTTCATGGCTTTAGTCTTTTAGCATTTCTTTAAGGAACTCATCAAATGGCATATCTGCTATGCGCTTGCGTTCATAGTCAGTTATAATGGCCTCACCCATTAAAGTATAGCCGAAAAGCATAAGATTCACGGCTGCGTTAACAACAATGCCAGGTGGGCAAACTTTATCAAACTTTTCTTCATCCGCGTTATTAAAGCGTATAACTATAAACTCGCCTGGCTCTTTAGCCGATTCGGCAAGAAAGCACTCTACCTCTTCCGCATCGCATAAATGCTGAAGTGCTAAAGATATTGGCTGCATAATAGCTTTAAAAGCTGACTCTGGAAGGACTTTATGTAAGTCTTTAGGTACTTTTATACGGTATTCCATTTTACACCTCCACATTTAAAAGTTCACCAACTTGCTTTAATAAGGCACCAAGCTCAGCATTAGTAACATCATAATGCTCGGCATTGCTATAATCTGCCCAACCGCCTTTAGTCTTTGGTACGACCAGTTTATAGGCGTCTGCAAGCAAGCCTTGGAAAAGCAAAATGCCAATGCGCATTGGCTTCGCATCACAAGTAAGGCGATAGATATACCTGAATGGGTTTTGCTCTTTATTAATAGGCTTATCATTTTCACGGCAGCCTTTATTGTAGTAATCAATATAGCGTCCATTTGTTAAGCTGCCGCAGCTAATTGACCAGCCTGCCTCTTTTACTATTGTAGATACTTTAAGCATAGCGGCATGTTGCGCTTTAATACCTACAAATGAAGCATCTTTTAATGCGTAGTCAACGGGCACCGTTGCGTCATGCGACCTAATTTCAAGGTCTTGCCTTGATACCGAGGTTGACGAGCCAGATAACGCGCCAATAATTTCGACGTCGATTGCAACGAGCAGGTTGTTTTTTGATAGCGTAGCCAAATCGCCAAATTGCTCTTCAAGTTGGCTCGTGCCGTCATTATCTTCGGCTATTAGCAGCATTTCGTCGCTTAAAATAGTTGCCGTGTTATTTGCATTGTAGCAAACATGACAATTGCCGCGGTGTAGCCATACGCCTTCATGGTCATGGCTGAGGTACAATCTTTTTTTAGTCATAGTGTTGTGTTTTTAGGGGGTTAGTGTTTTGCGCCTGAGTGAGGTACAATCCTCTTATCGCCGAGTCATAGACGGCCTCAGGCTAGTCGTTAATAAAGGTATTTATCGGCCATCGTTTCTATAACCAAATCACAAATAGAGTACTCTACAAGGTCATTAAGGCCGTAATCTTGGAAAGCCTTATATACTGCGTCTATATGGCCTTTTGCCGATTGAAGGCGCGCAAGCTGGTCTAGCTTTGTCTCTAGCTTTAAGGCCTTGTCGCGTCTTGTTATGGTATAGCCTTTGTAGCGTATCATTAATTGGGATAGGGTATTTAGCTCGTTATTATTGGCATACTTATTGCGTAACGCCTCAAGCATTTCGATGAGCTTATTGCCAGCTTCTAATCCCTCGCGTATATCACCATCGCTCATTAAGTCACGACTCGATATATAAGGAGCTAGCGCTACGTCAAACGTCAGGCTTTTTGCCTTGCTTTGCTTTTTATTGCTCGAGAATAAGCCCATTAGTTGTCTCCTTTTATTTTATCGGCGATATACTTTGCTCGCTTGGTGTTATCCATAAAGCCGCCCATGTAAACGCTAATAGCAAGGCCAGCTACAAATAAGCCTGACAAGGCCACGCTGCCGTCAATCGTTAAGGCAAGGGTGAGAAAAACGCATGCGACGGCGCCCCATAGTGATTGCTTGGTCTTTGTCTTCATTGCTTATCCTCCTTATTATTAGCTTCTAATTGCGAACTAGTCACGAGCCAAGGGCAGCGTTGCGCTATTTTTGCAGCTAATACGTCAAGCGTATCCATTGCGGCTCGCTCAATATCTGAGTCGGTAAGCGCGGCAAATACCAAATCAGCTATAAATGAGGCCATCTCTGCATTGGTAAAGTTA